>ERZ824488.1050-NODE-1050-length-32749-cov-28.756041_pt1 | contig 32749 bp, 36 predicted proteins | sample MGYA00519936_ERZ824488 | MGnify/ENA primary metagenome ERZ824488 (study PRJEB31778, sample SAMEA3449153) | human gut metagenome | biome: human gut; feature: human-associated habitat; material: faeces | place: United Kingdom | collected 2010/2012 ... | reverse complement strand
ATTTCAAAATAAAAGACAAATAAGTAAATTTTTTACTTATTTGTCAACAGTCTGAGAACATTTTATTCAAATGTTCTATTTTTTTATAACCAAACACCGTAATATATAGCTCCCATTCCTAACATAAAGCCAACTATCCAGAACAGTTTAACTATATCTGTTTCTTCCCATCCTAATTGTTCAAAGTGATGATGAAGAGGTGCCATTAAGAATACTTTTTTACCAAATTTTCTAATTGCTATTATTTGTATAAAACTAGATAATGTTTCTGCAATAAATACTCCACCTATTACTGCAAGTGACAATTCGTGCTTTGTAAGAATAGCTACTGCAGCAAGAGTTGCGCCAAGTCCAAGTGAACCAGTATCTCCCATAAAAACTTTAGCTGGGTGTGTGTTATAAACTAGGAAACCTAATAAACTACCTACTAATATAAAGCAGAATATAGCAATTTCTTGATAACCTTGTATCCAATTACTACCCCATGAAATAATACCAAAAGATAAAAATGCTATCGCGGATAATCCCCCAGCTAAACCATCTTCCCCATCTGTGATATTAACTGCATTAGATGAACCTACCAATAAAAATAATATAAAGAATCCATATGCCCATTTTAAGTCAATATCTAAATTTAGTGAAGTAACTATTAAATGTGTACTTCCTCCATCTTTCATGTAAATATAGAAGAAAACTATTGCAATAATTATTTGAACAATTAATTTTTGTACTACAGTTAATCCATCATTGTGGTGTCTTTTTATCTTTTTTAAGTCATCTGCTAATCCTAGTAAACTATATGAAATAAATACAAATAATATAATTATTAGAGAACTAGTTATTTCTAGTGAACCTCTTATATATAAAAGTAACATCGCTATAATAGTTGGTATTATAAATATTAATCCTCCTATTGTAGGTGTACCTTCTTTTTGTAAGTGTCTTTCAGTTATCATAGTACATACACTTTGTCTAAAGTTTAGTTTTTTTAGTATAGGTAATAAGATTAAACCAGCAAATACTGATAAAAAGAATCCCATCATTAATCCCAAAATAGATTTAGCTAATATAAGCACAAAATCACTCCTCTCACTTTAATTATACATTTATGTAATTAAAATTTCAAATATTTTGGTGTTTCATTAATTAATTTAACATTAACTTTACAAGGGATCCTTCTTTTACTCTTTTACCTGGTTCTGGGTTTGTTATTACTACTGTTTTTCCACTTCCTGTGTATTCTAAATTAAAGCCTGTAAGTAGAGTTTTTGCTTCTTTTAGAGAAAGACCTCTTACGTCTGGAACTGTGACGTACTTTGTTTCATACCAAAAGTATTCTCTTGGCATACCATTTATTGTGCTTTTTAAGTCATATAAACTAATTATTGAATTAAATATGCTTTTTGCTATGGGAGCAGATGTGGAACCACCATATTGAGTTGCACCTTTTGCTCCGTCAATTGCTATATAAACAACGTATTCTGGGTCGTTTGCAGGTATGAAACCAATAAATGAAAGAATGTAATTACCTATCATGTATTTACCATCACTTCCTACTTTTTGGGCTGTTCCTGTTTTTCCACCTATTCTATAACCTTCTATGTAAGCATTGTGTCCACTTCCATTTGCTACAACACTCTCTAAAGCATATTTTACCATATCACTTGTTTCTTTAGTAATTAAGTTTTTACTTTTTAAAGTAGGAGTTGTTTCTTTAAGAATGGTACCTGTTTCATAATCACTTATGCTTTTTACTACAAATGGTGTATACATGTTTCCATTGTTAACAATAGCACTTACTGCGGTAACTTGTTGAATGGCGGTTACACTTACTCCTTGACCAAAACCAGTTGTAGCAAGTTCTAAAGGTCCCACTTTATCTAATGAAAAGATTATTCCTTTACTTTCTCCATTTAGATCTATTCCTGTTTTTTTACCAAAACCAAATTTGTCTATATAGTTAAAAAGTGTTTCTTTTCCTAGTTTGTTTGAAAGTACGACAAAACCTGGGTTACAACTATTTTCTACTACTTCAAGAAACGTTTCAAAGCCGTGTCCTCCTGCTTTCCAGCAATGAAGAGTACTACCACCTACTTTTATTCCACCAGTATCATAATATGTATCTTCAAACAAGTTTACTTTTCCTTCATTAAGTGCAGCACTCAATGTAAGAATTTTGAAAGTACTTCCTGGTTCATAACTACTCCAAATTGGTAAGTTTCTATTAATCGTTTCTATACTGTAGGCTTGATAGTTAGTTGGGTCAAAGTTAGGTCTACTACTCATTGCAAGTATTTCACCTGTTTTAGGATTCATTACTATTCCAATAGCACCTTCCATATTGTATTTAGTACTAGCATTATTTAGTTCACTTTCTAAAGCCAGTTGTAAGTCTAAATCAATTGTTAAGTTTATATCCATTCCATTAGTAGGACTTTCATATATTTCAGCCATACTTAATCTTTTACCTTTACCATCTGAAAAGTATTTAATGCTTCCAGGAGTTCCTGTTAGGTATTTGTCGTATAAGAGTTCTAATCCACTTAAACCTTGGTTATCTATTCCAACATATCCAATTACATGAGATAATACTTCTTTATATGGATAACTTCTTTTACTTTCTTTAAGTAAGTAAACTCCATCAATATGTAAATCATTTATTTTACTAGATATTTCATAACTTAAATTTCTTCCTTCAGGATGTACTCTTTCAATAGATGTTTTTTTACTAACATGTTTATACATTTCTTCATAACTAACACCTATTATTTCACTTAGTTTTTTTGAAGTGTATTCTTTATCAACTATTTGATTTGGTACTAAAATCAGACTTGAAGTTGTGATGTTTCCAGCAATTACTTTTCCATTTCTATCCAGTATTCTACCCCTATCGGCTCCGACTGGAAGGTTTCTACTCCATAAACTATTTGCTAAGGTGTTTAATTTTTTATATTCTATTACTTGTATATAAAATACTTTAATTACAACTAATAAAAAAATAAGTGTTACTATTAAAAATATTATTTTTATTCTACTATTTTGTATACTTTGAAACATATTGTTCACCAATTAAGTATATGTTATATAGTTAATTTTATTATTTAGTTGGTATTTTATTTTGAAATAATATTACTTACTACAGAAGTTATAAGTATTAAATTTTTATTACCAAAATTTGGTAAAAGGTACTTATTGACTACATAATTTTACACGTTTTTATGAGAAAATTATTGTAGGTGGTTTTTATGGCATACACATATAAAGAGTTTAATTTTAATAAAGATATCAAGAGAATTATATCTTTAAATATAAGAAAGTATAGAAAATTAAAAGGATATACTCAAGAAGAGTTAGCACTTTATACTGACAGAAGTTTTGAGTTTATTAGAAGACTTGAAAGTGAGAAAGGTAAACGAGGTTGTTCTATTGAAACACTTTATAGAATTGCAACTGTTTTAGAGATATCTATGGATAAACTCTTTGAAGAAAATGTTAAAGAAGAAAAAGTAACTAATCGCTAGTTACTTTTTATAATAGTAATTTTTTAATTCTGTATCATTTATTTTTATTTTTTTATTGTTTAGCCATGAAATATTTGTGTCTTTTTCACTGGATGTATAAATTTTGTATGCATTTAGTGTTTCGTTATTATATAAAAACACTACTGTACTCCATTTATTGTTACTCATATAACGGTATGAATTTAATCTATAAACTTTATCTGGAGATTTCACTGTTTTTACTAAATAGCCTTGGGGTTTACTAGAATTAATTAATAATTCATTTAAATAAAGCATTAACATTACAACTAATAAAGTTATTACAGTTGAAACAATTATAAATTTGGTTTTCTTTTTCATATCATTACCTCTTATCTATAATATAATTTTATCATACTTTTTTATTTATTCAAAATATATTTTTAAATATTTACTTTATTTTTCATAATTTTTTATTATATTTTTGTCTTTATGAGGTTCATATCTAAGTAAGTCATTAAAATCAAGTTGTCTTAATGCTTCGTAAACCATTACTGCTACTGAGTTACTTACGTTTAATGCACGCACGTTAGAAGTCATAGGTATTCTCATGCAATTATCTAAGTGATCTTTTAGTATGTCTAAAGGAATTCCAGTACTTTCTTTTCCAAAGAAGAAATAGATGTTTTCATCTTTATTTGAATAGTCGAAACTAGTATGTGGCTTAGTACCATATCTTGTTAGAAAGTAGAAAGTCCCTTTGTTTTTGCTAAAGAAGTCATCAATGTTTTCATAAACTGTATAATCACACTTGTCTATATAATTTACTCCACTTCTTTTAACATATTTATCTTCTAAACTAAAACCTAATGGTTTAATTAGGTGTAACTTTGTATCAGTTGCAACACAAGTTCTCATAATGTTTCCAGTGTTTGCCGGTATTTCTGGTTCATATAAAACTACATTTAGCATATTACACTTCCTTTTCTATCTTTTATTAATTTCTTCATTAACAATTTTATTAACTATACTAGGATTAGCCTTTCCTCCACTTTTCTTTAATACTTGTCCAACAAAGAAACCTAATATATTAGTTTTACCACTTTTATAAGTAGCAAGTTGATTAGGATTTTCTTCTATTACTTCATTAACCATATCTCTAATAGCATCCTCATCACTTACTTGTTCCATACCTTTTTCTTTAACTATCTCACTAGGAGTTTTTTCTTCTTCAAAAACATAATTAAATACTTGTTTAGCCTGTTCACTACTTATTTTTCCTTCACTTACCATATTAATTAAACTAGCAAGCATTTCTGGACTCATAAATATTTCATGAATACTTTTCTTTTCTTCATTTAAGTAACCCATTAATTTACCAGTAATCCAGTTACTAGCCATAGTAGGATTAACATTTAACTCTAACATTTTTTCAAAATAATCACTTATACTTTTATCTCTTACTATAGTTTTAGCATCTTTTTTATTTATTCCTAAAAGAATATATTTATTCATTCTACTAATAGGTAATTTTGGAATACTTTTTCTAATATCACTTAAAAACTCATCAGTTAGTTTTACTCTTGGTATATTAGGTTCAACATAGTATTTATAATCAATTGCATCTACTTTATCTCTCATAGAAACAGTTTTCTTTTCAGTATCTACCCATCTACGAGTTTCTTGCTTTATTATTCCACCACTAGTTAATACTTCTGTTTGTCTTTTTATTTCTGCTTCTATTACTTCTTTTACACTATTAAATGAGTTAATATTTTTTATTTCAGCTCTTGTTCCTAAAACATTACTACCAATTTCTTTCATACTTATATTAACATCTACTCTTAACTGACCTTTTTCATTAGATGCTTCACTTATACCAATATATTTTATAATATCTCTTAAATTTTCTAGAAATTCTATTGTATCATCTATTCCAGTAAAGACTGGTTCAGTAACTATTTCAATTAAAGGTACTCCTGCACGATTATAATCTATTAAACTATATGTAGTTTCATGTGTCATTGAAGCAGAGTCTTCTTCTAAGTGTATTTGATGTATAAAACATCTTTTATTACTTCCATTAACTTCTATATCAATATAACCATTTTTTCCAAAAGGTTTAGTCATTTGTGTTATTTGATATCCTTTAGGTAAGTCAGCATAATAATAGTTTTTTCTATCAAACAATACTTCATCTGGTACTTCAGAGTTTAAAGCAAGTGCTAGTTTTAAACATTTTCTAACTCCTTCTATATTAGGCCTAGGTAATGTACCGGGAAAAGCTAAATCTATTACACTTATATTAGTATTAGGAATAGTTGTATAAAAGTTATTACTTCCAGAAAACATCTTACTTTTTGTATTTAATTCACAATGTATTTCAAGTCCAATAGTTGGTTCTAATTTCATAGTTCACCTCCACTTATTATGTCTTTATAGTTCATAGTACTTTCTATAGAATAAGCAATACTTAAACATTTTAAGTCTTCTTTTTGTTTACAAGTAATTGATAAACCTGTTGGCATATTGTTTACAAACCCATTTGGAATACTTATACTTGGATATCCTCCAAAGTTACCTATACATAAATGGTTTTCAAGAAGTAAGTATTCACTACTTAATTTATCAGGCTCTACTTCTCTATTTATTTTAGGCGCTACTGTACCACTTGTTGGAAGTATCAAAGCATCATATGTATTAAATAATTCATTTATTTTAGTAACTATCATATTCCTAGCTCTAGAAGCATTTTTAAATAATCTATCTTGATTTTCTCTTTCCAAAACATAACTACCTATTATAAATCTTCTCTTAATCATTTCAGCAAATCCTTTAGTTCTAGTATTCATCATTATTTCTTCAGGAGTACTTCCTTCCATTCTATTACCAAAGATGAAACCAGTTAAGTTACTATTGTTACTTGTACTTTCTGCACAACTTATTATAAAGTATATTGGATATATACATTCAAGGAGTTTTTTATCTATACTACATTCACTTACACTAGCACCTCTTGACCTCATATCTTCTACCTGTTTATAGAATATATCTAATATTTCTAAAGTTTCAGGACTATTTTGATATAAACTTTTGTCTACTATTTCTTTAATATAGAAGAATTTCTTACCTTTTAAGTCATTAGTTAGGTTTTCACTATAACTAATATTATCACTATCTAGTGTAGTCATATCCATCTCATCTTTTCCTTTTAATATGTCTGTTACAGTTGCCACATCTTTTACATTTCTTGCAAATATTCCTACATGATCTAAACTACTTGCAAAAGGAAATAATCCATATCTACTAATACGTCCATATGTTGGTTTAAAACCTACTACACCACAGTAACTAGCAGGTTTTCTTACTGAGTCACCTGTATCACTTCCTATACTAAATGGAACAATACCACGCGAAACTACAACTGCACTTCCTGCGCTTGAGCCTCCACTTATTCTAGTTGTATCCCATGGATTTCTTACTATTCCTGTGTGTCCAGTAAGTCCACTTCCTCCCATTGCTAACTCGTCTAGTACAGTTTTTCCAACCAAGACAGCCCCAGCATTTTTAAGTTTTTTATAAACAGTACTATCATATGGTGGAATGTAATCTTTTAATATATTACTTGAACCAGTTGTAAGTATTCCTTTTGTACTAAAATTATCTTTAAGTGCATAAGGTACTCCATTAATTAAACTATCACTTAGAATATGTTCATATTTATCCATAATTGTAACGTAAGGATTCAACTCTTCCATAACACTTTTTGACTTATAAACTGCATCTTTAAATAAATCTTCACTACTTATATTATTTTTCATTTTTTCTAAACATTCTTCTATATTCATTATTCCACCACCTTTGGAACTTTAACTCTGTTACTCATTTTATCTTTAGCATTACTAAGTGCATCATTTACACTTAAACTCATATCTACTTCATCACTTCTTAAATAAGCATTATCTAAAGGAAAAGGATGAGTCATCACTTCATAATTATTTAGCCCTTCTATTTCTCCAATTTTATCTACCTGTTTAAAAAGAATTTCAAACTCACTTTGTAAAGTAACATATTCATCTTCTTTCATAGTAAATTCTAACTTTTTAGCATAATCTTTTAATTTTTCTATACTAATCATTATATCAACTCACTTTCATACATTTAAATAATACCATAGTTAAGGAAAAATATAAAGAAAAAAAGCAAATATTTTGCTTTTAAAACTTTAATTTCTTATAAATTTTATATATAAAAAATGTTTACATATTACTTATCATTAATATAACAAGTATATTTATTATTATAAACCATAAACACACCTGTTATATAAAAATTCTATTATCTTAATATCTACTCCAGTAGTATAATATTCTGTTAAAAGTTTGTTAAATTCTAATAAATCATCATCCTTAACTAAAATTATACCCTTCCCATTCATAATCATTATTTTATTAGCAATAATCATACTTGTTCTTTTATTACCATCCCAAAATAATTGATTTCTCATTCCATAAAGCATATATTTAATACTTCTTAATGTTATATCTGGAATTTCTAATATATTTTTAATATCTTCTTTAACTATGTTCTCTTCTGGAATTTTAGGAATATAGTCAGTGCCTGAAATACCTACATTACCTGTTCTTAATTCTCCCCAAGATAATGACTCATTTCTACTTACGTATGAGTTTACTTTTAATATAAAGTCTAAAGAAACTTTTTCTTTTATATTATCAAGTACATACTTCCAAGCATCTCTTAAATTTAGTATTGTGTTTATTTCATCTAATTTAACACTTGGCACATTTACTCCATCTAAAATAGTTTGAGTTTCAGGAAATGTAACATTTAAACCTTCTATTTTTGCTCCCATATAAATACTTGAAACAAGTTGTTTTTTTGCTAAAAATACATTTTCTTCTAAAGTCAAATTAAATTTATCTTTCATATAATCACTTTCCTTCGTATTAATTTTATCATTTTTTTTCAAAAAAAGAAACCTAAAGTAAATCATTATCTAGGTTTTCTTCATTTAAATCAATTTTAATTATATTTTTTATAGCTTCATCTAGTAAACTTTCATCCATCTTTTCTTCTTCGCTTCTTGCAACATCTAGTCTTGGGTTTATTACTGGATGAGGTGGCACAAACACAGTACAGCAGTCAATGTAAGGAAGTATGCTTATATCATAACTACCTATTTTTCTTGCTATATCCATTATTTCTAACTTATCAAAACTTGCAAGTGGTCTAATTATAGGATAATTTGTTACATCATTTACTACTTTCATACTAGTTAATGTTTGACTTGCTACTTGACCAATACTTTCCCCGTTTACTATCGCATTAGCATTTCTCATTTTTGCAACTTTTGTAGCAATTTTATACATTTGCCTTCTCATCATAGTAATCATGTAATCACCTTTCATTTCTTTATAAATAGTTTCTTGAATTTTAGTAAAAGGTACAACTAATAATTTTCCAGTATTCCCATAACTCTTAAGTATTTTAGCAAGGCTAATTACTTTATCTCTTGCTTCTAAACTTGTATGAGGTAAACTTTCAAAATAAAGAAAATCTAACTTAACTCCCCTTTTCATAGTTAAGAAACCAGCAACAACTGAGTCAATTCCGCCACTTAACATAAGAAGTGCTTTGCCTAGAGTACCTGTAGGATATCCTCCCATTCCAGGTATTCCACTAGAATATAAATAAACCCCTTCTCTTCTTATTTCAATATTAACTATAGCATCAGGCTCATGCACATCCACTTTTAAGTTAGGAACATTTTTAAGTAAATAAGCACCAACCATTCTAGATAACTCCATACTATTAATTGGATACGTTTTATCACTTCTATTAGTAATAACTTTAAATGTACTTCCTTCTTTAATCAAAGTCTTACTAATATTCTCAATATTTTCTAAACTAGCGTCTTCTGTAAACACACACCTTACTATTTCGTGAATACCAAAAACTTTACTAAGCTTGTTAATACTACTTTCTATATCACTAACATATATAAACATTCTATAGTAGTCTTTCCTAATAGTTGGATTTAACCCATCTAAACAAGATAACACATTCTTTTCTAAAGTATTTATAAAGAAATTTCTATTATCTTTTTTAGTAGTTAACTCTGCATATTTAATCATTATTACTTCTTTCATACATTTACTCCTTTAATAGTAACTCTTTATATGTTTTATGAAAACTTACTATAAATTTATTTATTTCTTCTTTTGTAGTCAAATGACTTATACTTATTCTTATACTAGTAGAATTTACTTCTTTATCACTAGTTATATGTTTTAGTATGCTAGATGGTTCGTTACTTGAACAAGCTGTAGTAGTACTTATATATATTCCATCTTTTTCTATAGCCCTTACAAAAGTTTCGCTCTTTATCTTTTTTAGACTTAAATTAAGTATTTGAGGAACACATATATTATTAGAGTTTATGTTAACTGGTAAGTCACTAAGTCCTTCTTTTAACATAGTGTTTAACTCTTCACATTTCTTTATGTTCTCATCTAAACTTTCAATAGCAAGCCTTACTGCTTTACTAAAACTTACGATTAAAGGAAGTGCTGGTGTTCCACCCCTATAAGGACAATTATCAGTTAAACCATATATTAATGGAATTATTTCTATTCCATTCTTTTTATAAAGTAAACCAATTCCCTTTGGAGCATATATTTTATGACTAGACATACTAGCCAAATCAACATCATTTAAGTTAACATGAATTTTACCAAGTGCTTGAGTCATATCACTATGGAACACTACTTTACTATTCTTTTTATTAATAATTTGTCTTATAGTTTTTAGTGGAGCCTTAAATCCAACTTCACTATTTACTGCACATATACTTACTAATATAGTATCTTCTCTTATTAAACTTTCTAAATGTTTTAAGTCAATACTTCCATCACTATTTAAGTTAACATAACTAATTTCATAGCCTAAACTACTTAAATAATCCATATTTTCTACTACACTTTTGTGTTCATAATAACTTGTTATTATGTGTTTACCTCGGTTAGCATATTTGAATGCTATTCCTTTAATTGCAGTACTATTACTTTCACTAGCGCCACTTGTATAAATTATCTCATTAAAGTTACATCCTAGCATATTAGCAATTTGTTTAGTAGCTTTCATCATTAATTCTTTACTTTTAACACCTAAATTATGTATTGAGTTAGCATTAGCTATATACTCCGTAGTTGTTTTAACGTAACTATCTAGTACACTATCATTTACTGGTGTTGTTGCACTATAGTCTAAATATATCATACTATACCTCCTGGATAACTGTTAAAATAACTGGTTTGCTTTCTGTTAACTTATATAAATAATTACCCACATCTTCTCTAACATCAGTTCTTATTTTAGCATAATCTGCATATTTTCCATTAACATTATTTTTAATAATCTCTAAACTTCTTTTCTTAATTTCATCTATCAAATTATTATTATCTTTGTCAAAAATAACACCCCTTGATAAAATTTCAGGTCCATTCTTAATATTCTTAGTCTTTTTATCAACAGTTGCAGATATAACAATTAATCCATTTTTACCAAGCATTTCTCTATCTTTTAAAACTAACTCACCAACATCATTAGTACTTTTACCATCTATTAAAACATCATCTACTTGTATATGTTTAAAATCATTAGATAATTCTCCATCGATAAATGTTACTATGTCTCCATTTTCTTTAAGTAGTATATTTTCTTTAGGCATACCTACAGATAAAGCAAGTTTAGCATTACCTACTTGATAACGATATTCTCCTTTTATAGGCATATAGTATTTAGGATTAAATATTTTTACCATAAGCATTAAATCTTGACTAGAAGCATGAAGTCTTACACTTTTAGATTTCGGTACATCATATATTTTAACTCCATGCATTGCAATATCATTTTTTATTCTAACACTAGTTAATTCTTGTGCTTCATAAGATGGGTCTGCAAAACATATTGAGTCAGTACTTTCTAATGTTACATATTTATCATATCCATTAACTATTCTACTTAAGTTATAATAAGGTGTTTCTCTATCATTATTAACAAGTATTACTGAATCACTATCTTTTAAGTTTCTTAAGTCACCTATTACACCTGGTAATACATGTAAGTATCCCTCTTTAATAGCCATATCAATAACTGTTTGTAAGTATTTCCCCATTATAACTACTTTTCTATTAGTACCTTTTATAGCATCAAATATATTTTGAATAGTTAATAAATGAAGTGATAATATACTAAATATAATTCTTCCTTCACTTTTTTCAACTGCATCTTTAAAGTATTTATCTAGTTTATGATTAGGACTAGTGAATCCTTGTTTTTCACTAAATACACTTTCGTTCATTAAAAGAAGTACACCTTGTTTACCAATATATGCTAGTTTACCTAAATCCATATCATATTTATCTTTCATTGTACTATCTATTACAAAGTCAGTCATATATACAATAGCGCCATTTGGAGTATTAATACTAAAACCAACACTCTCTGGCACACTATGACTTACACTAAAAGGAAATACACTAAACTCTTTAAAATCTATTTTTCTATGAGGTTTAATAATATGCATATTTTTAACTTTTACTTCACTTTCTAATGCTTCTATTTCTATAATTTTAGAAGTATAATTAGTAGCAAATATATGTAAGTCAGGTATTACTTTTAATAAATCAGTTACTGCACCCATGTTTTCATAATGAGCATGACTTATAAATAGACCCACTATTCTTTTTTTATTTTCTATTAAATAACTAAAGTCAGGTATAACATAATCTACTCCTAACATTTTTTCATTAGCATATTTAAGTCCTGCATCAAAAAGTAGTATTCTACCATTTATTTCAACCACATATAAATTTTTACCATTTTCATTTAATCCACCCAAACTAAAAACTTTTATTTTATTCATAAAAACGCCTCCTTCATATATAAACATAAATAAAATTAAAATAATAGTTGTTTACGTCCATATAAATATACCACAAAATCCCTCTTAAGTCAATAAAAAACCACTGTTTTACAGTAGTTTATTTTGTACAATTCGTTTTTTTATATTAGAATTATCTTTCATATAATTTGTAATTATTTTATTTTTATCTATATTTCATCATCTACTCTGTAAGTTTTAATCCATTATTAAACCTACTTCCCATAAGTATATTCATATTTAGTTAATACTTTAACATATTTATCATTTAACATTTCTTCAATAGTTCTACCTGCTTTACTTTCTAACTCTTCTAATGTTACATAATTATCTAATTTTAAGTTAGATTCTAAACTAAAGTAAGCACGATACCTTTTATGCATATCAGTTATCTGTTCTCTGTAAGCCATATTTTCATTAGTTAAATATGAAGTAGTACTAAATCTAGACCAATTAGTATAAATCATTAAGTCTTCATCTTTATATTTATATTGGTAATTAGGTAAACTAGTATAACCTGAATATATTCTTTCTACTCCATTATACCATTTCCACATAGAGTCAACATAACTATACATAAGTACAGTAGTTTTTTCTTTTTTATTATATTTTTCTCTTAATTCATCATCATTTATTCTGGGAACATATTTACCTTCATTATAATAAACTTTATTACCATCTTCATCTTCATAATAAAATTTATATCCAGTTTGAGTACTTATCTTTCTATAACTTTTTTCTTCAGGATAATTAGTTGACCATTCAGTTTGCTCTGCTTGTATCTCAGTTTTTCTATCTTTATTAGCATATCCACTTGGTTGTTCACTTGAAAAACCTGAGTATTGACTATTTTGATTTATATACCATTTCCATTTTTTATCTCTATATTTATAATATTCTTTTTCTTCTACTTCCCAACTTAAGATAGTTGCTGCTTCACTAACTTTTGGTAATTTTTTTAAATCAAGTGGTAATAGTACTTTATAAGTTTTATCTTCTTTGGTATTAATTTTTGAACTTTCAATAAAATCTGACCAAGGAGTATAGTTATAACTTACATCAACAAAATTATATTTAGTAGTTACATCAACTAAGCTTTTACCTTTAGGATATTTGCTTGTAGGTTTACTCATTTTATATCTCTTAGAAGTATTACAATAACTTGCATTACTAATATTAAAAGTTTTAACATAATCATTATTTACTTTGGTAATTTTTACAGTACCCCATACTATCTTATCTTTAAATTTAATCTCACTTAAATCACCTAAATTAACAGTAACACTTTTTCCATTAACTGTAGGTAAACCATTTAGTTCTGCATATTTATATGCTTCATCCATAATAGAACTTTCTAATTCTAAACATTTATTATTTCTTACATTAAAGAAAATTATAAAAAATGTTATAACAATAGTTAAAACTATAACTAAAGCAATTATTGGAGTAAAATCAGTTATTCCATTTTTTCCTCTTTTTAATGATTTTGATAGTTCGTATTTCATTATTAACACCTACTTTATAATCTTATTTTACCAAAAAAAAGAAAAAGTATCAATTACTTTTCCACATTTACACAAGTAAATTCTATATCATAACTCTTGAACACTTTTTTAGTTACTTCTATATCAGCAGCACAAATCTTATTACCAAGTTTTAATTCTTTTAAATATCCCTTTTCTTCTAACTCTTCAGTAGTTATTTTAAAAGGATACTTAGTTATTTTTTCACTACTAATATAATCTTTAACAGCAATTTTTACTTCTTCTTTTAAACTAATATATTTTATTTCATTTTGATAAGTAATACCTATATAATAAATAATAGAAACAAGTATAATTATAATAATACCCCACACTACAATTATCTTATTATTCATTACCCATCATGCCTTTCAACATATCCATTACTTACATAATTTTTACACTTTAGGTAAGGAGTATATATTACTACATTATTATCATCTTTATATACAGAAACATATCCAGTACAATTTCCATTTTTATCTCTTACTTCACTTATATAATTATTACTAATAAGAGAACTTATTTTTATATTAAGAGTATCTACTCCTAAATTATTATTATAGAAGTCTTTAATATATTTTTTAGTACTATCAATTAATTTAGTTTCAATGTCACTATATTTATATATATCACTTTCATTACTATCTTTACCCTTATCATAAAAGTCTACAAATTTCCAGTCTTCATTTAGAAGTCCAACTTTTCTTAAAGCATATGCTGTTACTAATAAGCATACTATAAATAACCCAAGAAAGAAGAAAAACTCTAAGAATCCCCAACCATTTTTCTTTTTCATATAAGCCTCCAATTCAGATATATTTTACCACAATAATTATTAAATAACAACTATTCACAGTCTAATATTGGATTATATTCAAAAACTAATGGTTCTAATGAAGAAATAGTAAACTCTATTTTAGTAGTTTCTAATTTACAATTATTTCTAATAAAAGGAATAATATCGTATTTATTTCTTTCATATAAATCTTTTATATTTATTTCATAAGTTTTTATATCACTACTATCTTTAGCAAAAATACCATCTTGATAAACATAATATCCATAACTTATTAATATATCTTTTAATTCCTCATGTGAAACTTTAGTTTCGGTTTCACATTTTTCACAAGGAGTACATTTTTCACACTCCTTGCATCCTGTTAATAAAATTAATGCTGTAAACAATATTATAACTTTTTTCATCTCTTTACTCCTTTACAAAACTTATTTTTATTTTACCATTTCCATTATTACTGCCACTTACTTTTTGTTTAATAGTAATAGTTTTATTATTTAGTTTACTACTTATTACACTTTTTCCACCATTACCAGAGTCTCCACTTTTAGTAGAAGTACTAGTGCAACAAGAATATGTGGGATAATACTCTGCACAATCTTCGTATGGACAAGTACCATAACTTTCACAACCGCCTCCGACTGTTCGACATTTTTTACCTAGTCCATTATTGGAACCACACTTTCTATAACATGAACCTTGTTGACTTGATGGAAGGTTTTCACAAAATGCATCTCCACATTCTACTTCACCATTAACGCATTCTTCATGTGGTGGGGAATAACTTTCACAACATCTTCTATATGCAGTTTCAGTTCTTTTACATCCGCCTCCACATGTACCTGTTGTAGCACAAATTGTTGCATCAGCGGCTGAAGAACCACCACTTCCACTTACACCATTTTTACCATTTTTAGATGAATCACTTGAGTTAACTCCACCGAGTCCATTTCCTTCTCCTCCTGGTGAACCGTTGTTTCCACCTCCGCCTCCAGCAGAAATAATAAAATATTCACTATTTAATTTAAATCTAGAAGCTCCTCCACCAGCATGAGAACCACTTCCTATACTAGCAGCACCATTAGTACTAGTTCCAACTTCATATTTAATAGTTTGGCCTTTCACTAAATATACTTCTGCACTTACATAAGCACCTTTTCCACCATTACCACTACCTTTAGCACCTAAGGCTTCCATTAGGTAGTAACCACTTGCAGGTACAACATATTCTCCATCTGTATTGCTTTCTACATTACTTACTTTTTCGTATTTTAAAGTACAAGTAGTATCTTTATTAATTGATTTAACTGTAAATGTTTTATTACTATATTCATATGTTTGACCATTTGTACAGTTTGCTCCCGTAAATGCATAATTTTCTTCTGGATTAATACTAATACTTTTATCTTCTAAAGCATTAACTAATACGTTATTTTCACTACTTGTAGCATTATTTAAAATTAAAGCCAAATAATATTTATTAACTGTATATTTAACACTGCAAGTAACATCACTTTCTACATTAAGTAGTTGAAGCTTATTATCAGTAAAGTTGTAGTTAACTTTTCCACTACATTTAACATCTTTACTAACATCTTTCATATAATAGTTAGGCCCTTTATTAATAACATATTCCTTATCAAAAGTCTTTAGTATTTCAGTATAATTACTTTGTCCATTAATATTTCCTCCAACTATATTAATTTTAACCTTATAGTTAGGATATACAAATTTCCAAGGATCATTTTTAGTTCCTTTTCCAGTTACTTTCACTATTTCTTTAACATACATAGTTGGTCTTAATGTTCCATTACTTTCTTGATATTTTATTTCACTTGGAGTAATTACATCATACCCATTATTTCCTAAACTTACAAATGGTTGTCTGTTTACTAAATATGAAGTAATCCCACCTACCCGTTCATACTCATTAGTATTAAGTATTCCTATCTTATTAAAGTCACTACTTGAACATAGTCCACTTGAGCATTTAAACTTATCAGTATTAACCATAAATGTATCTGCTACATCTAGTCTTTTATAAGCACACTTTAAATCCTCTTTGATAGTATCCTCGCTTGTCATATTAGTTGCTAACAAACTATTAGTTCCTAAAAACAAACTAAAAAGTATTAATAAAACTTTTTTCATAAATCACCCTTCCTTATCATGATTTAATTATACTAATAAATTGATTTTTTTTCAACAAAATTTTATATAAAAACCTTCTAATTTCTTAGAAGGCTATTTATCACAATTAGGGCAAACTACACTATCCTTTTTCATAACTAGAAGTTCTTTACATTTACTACATATTTCACCAGTAGGTTTATCCCAGCTGGCATACTTGCATTTAGGAAAATTACTACATCCATAAAATTCTTTTCCTCTTTTAGTTTTCTTTACAATTATATCTCCATCACATTTTGGACACTTACATATAACAGTAGCACTCTTTTCTACTTTAGGTATATACTTACATTCAGGGTATCCACTACAAGCAATGAATTTTCCATATTTACCATGCCTATATACTAAAGGTTTACCACACACTGGACACAACTCTCCAGTTTCTTCTGGACGCTCTTTTTCCATCTTACTATATGCTTCTTCTACTAGAGGTTCAAAGTCTTTATAGAATTTATTTAATAGTTCATACCATACATACTTTCCTTCTGCTACTTTATCTAAGTCTGTTTCCATTTCACTAGTATACTTAACATTTATAATACTGCTAAAATATTCTTGTAATTTATCAGTTACTTGCACTCCAACAGTTGTAGGGATAAACTTCTTATTTTCCATACTAATATATTTTCTTTCTTTTAATACTTCAATAATTTTAACATAAGTACTAGGTCTACCTATTCCAAGACTCTCTAACTCTTTAATTAAAGTATCTTCTTTAAATCTTGCAGGTGGTTCAGTAAAGTGACTATTTGCTTTTATTTCTTTACTTACAATTACACTTGATTTATAACTACTAAAGTCAGGTAATACTTTATCATTTGTTGTTTCGAATTCTTTATATATTTTTAAATACCCATCAAAAGTATTAACTTGTCCACTAGCATTAAATTTATAATCATTATTATCTAATACTACACTAGTATTATTATATTTAGCATCAGCCATTAAACTAGCCAAAGTTCTAACATATATTAAGTTATATAGTTTATATTCATCAGCACTCAAATAATTTTTTATACTTTCTGGTGTTCTATTAATACTAGTTGGACGTATTGCTTCATGTGCATCTTGTACATTTTCTTTTTCCTTAGTCTTTTTAACATGTCCTACATATTTACTTCCATAATTATTCTTAATAAAACTAAATGCATCTTTAGTAAACACATCACTTAATCTAACACTATCTGTTCTCATATAACTTATTATACCAACTGTTTCATTATCAAGTTTCTTTCCTTCATAAAGAGCCTGGGCTAATTTCATGGTTTTTGAGGCACTGAAATTAAGTTTTTGATTAGCAAGTTGTGTTAGTGTACTAGTTGTAAATGGAAGTTTACTACTTTTTTTCTTCTCTTTAACTTCTACACTCTCTATATTAAAAGCATTAGATAATTTACTTAATATTTCATCTTTTAAAACAGGTGATTTTATTTCAATCTTTTTATTTTTATACTTAGTTAAAGTAGCTTCAAAATCATTAAAATAAGCATCTATTGTATAATATTCTTCTCTATTAAAGTTTTCTATTTCTCTTTCCCTATCAACAATAAGTTTTAATGCTACACTTTGTACACGACCAGCACTTTTTCCTTCAGTTTTGCTTTGCATAAGTTTACTTAATCTAAAACCTATTATTCTATCTAATATTCTTCTACTTTCTTGACTATGAACTAAATCCATGTCAATATTTCTAGGTTTTTTAAAAGCCTCTTTAATAGCATTTTCTGTTATTTCATTAAATACTACTCTTCCATAGTTATCACCTAGTTTTAAAGTATCTAATAAATGCCAACTAATTGCTTCTCCTTCACGGTCTGGGTCGGTAGCAAGTATTACATAATCACTATTTTTTACCTCTTTTTTAAGTTCAGTAACTAACTTACCTTTACCACTTATAACTTTATAATTAGGCTTAAAATTATTTTCTAAATCAACTCCAAGACCATATTTACCACTTGTAGCTAAATCTCTAATATGACCCTTACTACTTGTAACTTTATAATCTTTTCCTAAATACTTCTCAATTGTCTTACTTTTACTTGGGCTCTCCACAATAACTAAATTCTTCATAATTTCTCCTTTTAATCATCACTTGTCAAATAAAAGAATAAATAATATTTACTAAAAAGTCAAGTCTTTTATTAAAATATTCACTTGTTTATCACTTATAAATATTTTATAATAGTTTTAGGAGGGTTACAAATGAATTCAAATAATTTTGTTTATGCTAATATAGAAATGTGTACAAGTTATTCTAACACATTAAAATCATTTACCTATTTAGAAAGAGAACTACTTTATAAATTTGATGAAAACCATTTTGTAAGATTATCTGATATTAATAACAAATTTTCTTTATTAAAGTATTACTTATATATTAAAGCAAATAAAGAATTAAAAGATGTAATACTTAATACTTCACCTAGTGGTTTTGGTTTATATATTAATAAGAATACTTTACAAAATGCATTTTTAGAATATGATGAATTTGTAAACATTAAAACACTAAAAAAGATCCAACATTAGGATCTTTTTTACTTTAACTACATATACATTCTACAAAAGTATCATTTAAACATCTTAGACAACATAAGCAATTAATATTCATAGTAAATATTGAATCAGTTGCTACATATGGATAAGGACTTGTAGTATCAGTATTCGTTGCAAGTACTCTAAATGTGCAGCAGCATCCATCTACTTTTTCTACTCTAAATACATTTGAACAATTAGCAGTGCCTTCTACTGTACAGTCAATATTAGTTCTAGTTGTAGGCATAGATAAAGGTTTTCCATTACTTCCACACATATAAAGCATAATTGGTCTAGTATTACATACTACACAGTTACTTCCTCCTCCAAGTGCAGGTCTATCACAAGAATTCAAACAATTTTCAGGACATGCATTTGATTGAAGAACATTTATTACTTGCAATATCTCTTGTAAACAATTATTTTCGCATTCATTACTATTTTGGTTACATCTATTATAACCATTATTATTATTCATATAATCCACCCCTTCTTTATATTCACTATTAATTTATGTAAATATAAATATTTTGTGAGTGAATTTACCTAATAACTATTCTTTTAAATTTTTATTTAACTATTATCACCTCTTTCATTTACAAGTTTACTACAGTTTCTTGTTAATTATGTGATAGTTTTATGTATCTTTTGTGAAAAAAATAGAAATGAGTTTTAATTCATTTCTATTTCATAAGGATTACTTGCACTTCCATCTCCACTTTTTACTATTGCACATTTATCTATTGAGATTACTGGTCTTACTGCTAATGAAAATGCATTGCCATCTATATTATACTTTTCTTCAATTGCACCATTATGTTTCATTACTTTTATTAGTTACAGTAAACTTTTTTGAAGTAGTCCATCCTAGTTCTATATTAGACCCGCTTATACTTCCATCACTATCAGTAAATATTATTTTCAAGTCAGCACTACTTACTGAAACAGCTTTTCCCTTTCCTATTATTTGTGCTGTAAAGTATGCTAGTGTTACACTAAGTACTACTACTAGTAAACTAGCAACCACTAATATTGTTTGTTTTTTCTGCATAAACATTAACTCCTTTCATTACACAACAAAAAATGGGTAGACTCATTCTATCCATTTTATTTCATGCAAAAAATTCTTAACTTTTAAGTTAGTTAGAAGATAGTAACCCTCCCCCCCACATTTAGTACTTTACTTTGTACTAAAGAGAAAGACATATAACTCATATTATCATTAATTTTATTAGTCATATTGTGTTTCCTCCTTCTACCTTAACTAAATTTATTATACAAAAAAAGTACTTTTATTTCAAGTACCTTTTAGTATGTTTTTTAACATCCAGTTGAAGTCTCTTCAATTATATATGGATTAGTTGCAGAACCATCTCCACTCAAGTATTTAACACAGGATTTTAGACTAATAACTGGTCTTACTGCTGATGCATTATGGACATAATATGCCTTTAAGTTTCCAGGATACATTTGTCCATCTAAAAGTAAAACTCCGGCACGACCACTATTATTCCAAAGGAAAGGTGTCATTAGCCACCACATATAATTTCCAGTTGAACTTGTTTTTACACTATTATAATAAAACCATGTGGTTGCATTCATATAAATCATTCCACCAGCATATACTACTTCATCTGAAGTCATTAATGCTATAGGATATTTAAGACTTCCATTTCCGGTGCTTGCATCCACTGTGAATTTATCACCAACATTTTCACAATCATATGATGGAGTTTTATTAGTATCTATTCTTGTTCTGCCTGCGAAAGAAAAATCTGTTGAACAATTTGGACAATATGTTCCATCACTTACATTTCTATCATTACAATATACTGCAGTTAAACTTAAATATTTTCCATAATTATTTTTCAAGTTATTTTCATACCAAGAGTCTATCACTTTTTTATTGTACTATCATTTTCATTAGTTCTATTACTATCTAATGAACCACTTGTTCCATACATATATCCTACATACATTGAATCACTATATGTTGCATTATAAGATGTACTTGTATTTATATATGCTGAAACTGAGTCGGTACTCGTTGCATGATACAAAAGTCTTATACTTCCATCACTATTTGTTCTTATTATTCTCCAATACAAATCATTATTACTTGAATCTTTTCCAAACTTTACCCAGTTGTCAGTTGCATTTCCTGCAAAATAATATACTGTTGTGTTATTTTCAGTAGCTGTATATAATGTTTTTGTATTATCGGTTGTTAATACAGAACCAAATTGCACTCTTTGAGTTATTGTCGTTTTATCTGCCAACAATTTATCATATAAACTTTTACCCATTGTTATATTTAAAACAATATTTGAAGTTACATTATTAACAACTAATTTACCATCACTTAAAGTATATTCTCCACCTGTAATACTATCAGGTTCTCCAGTAAAATAAAATTCTACTTTCCCGCCTTCTGTTGTTGTCTTACTTGTACTATCTATTTTACTTGTGTCACTTATCGTAACTGTTACTGTATTACTTCCTATTTCTTTTGAAAAATCTATTTTACATACATCTTCACTTTCTAATTTTTCTACTTCTATTTTATAGTTATCATTATCAAAAGTAATAATACTACCATTATTACAAGTAATCTTATTTGCAATATACCCACTACCTTTTGTAGGCATAGTTTTACTTTCTACTCCGTCCACTGTAAAACTAACTAAATTATTAGTATTAGATACTAAATCTTTATTTTCTTTTCTTGGTACTAAACTAATAATAATTAATACTAAAGGAATTAATAATACAAACAATTTCTTTTTCATACATATCCTCCATATTTATCTACTCTAACTAAGTATAAGTATACCAAAAAACATGAGTCATTTCAATAATTTATAAAAATTTATCATAAGTTTTACTAAGCAAATAAATAACACTATTAAAGTTTTTATTTATTTTTTCTTTTAAATATAGTATAATTCTATTAGGAGAGATTTTATGGATATATTGTATATTGAATATTTAATTATATTTGCTATTCTATTTCTGATATCTATTATAGTTATTAGAATTAATAAAAAAGATTTTACTATTAAAATAAATAAGTTAATCGAGTATCTTGGTGGAAAGAATAATATAATTAATGTAGAAAGCAATATGAGTAGACTTAATGTTAAAGTTAAAGATACTTCTATTGTTAATAAAGATGGTATTGAAAAATTAGGTGCTAAAGGAATTGTTGAAATTGATAATGAATTAAAAATTATTATTGGTCCTAATAGTAAACAATTGAAAAAATATATCAAAGATTTAAGGTAGAATTAATTTCTACTTTTTTTGATACTTTACGACATTTTTCGACATATTTTGACAAACAACTATGTTATTATTAAATTGGTGATAAGGATGGAATTAATAATAAGTGCTATTTTGGTAACATTTCCTCTTTTAATATATGATTACTTTGTTATATATAGTCAAAATATGAAAAGAAAAAAAAGAAGTATAGTTTTAAAATTAATTCTTTATAGTTCTTTATATTTAGCAATGTTTTATACTAAGAATATTCCATTTAATTATAGATTTGTAAGTATTATCATACCTTTAATTTTAACTTATTTATATAAAGAAAAATTTACTTCTATTGTAATAAATATAATTATTATTAATTATACTATTAATTATTTAAATTATAATATGATTAGTACTTTTATGTTGTTTTTTCTTTTATATTTAAGTTTTAATAAATATATTAAATCTAATAAAAATGATAATATATTCATAAATAATACTATTATATTAGTAGCAATGTTTCAAATAGCAAATACTATTATGAATTATAGTAAAATGTTTTTAATAGATAATATTCACTCTTTTATTATATTTACAGTAATAATTAAAATACTAAATTATTTTTTAAGTGAATCAAAAAATGTTATAAATTTACATATGAATTTAAAAGAATTTGAAAAAGATAAGAATATGAAAATTAATTTATTTAAAATTACTCATGAAATAAAAAATCCTCTTGCAGTAATTAAAGGATATTTAAGTATGTTTGATGTTAATAATAAAGAAAAAAGTACTAAGTATATTAAGATTATTAAAAGTGAAGTTAATAGAAGTCTTAATTTACTTAGTGATTTTATGGAATTTACTAAGATTAAAATTAATACTAGTAATGTTATTTTTAATGATTTAATGGATGATATTAAAGAAGTACTAATTCCATTTTTTAATGCTAAGAATGTAAAATATAATTTTAATATAGAAGCTAATATTGAAATAAACATAGATTATAATAGAATTAAGCAAGTGCTTATTAATGTAATTAAAAATGCAGTTGAAGCATGTCCAAATAATATGGGACTTGTATCAACTACAATTTTTAAAGATAAAGATTATTTATATATCTTTGTTAAAGATAATGGATCAGGTATGGATAAAGATACCTTAGATAATATTTTAGTTCCTTTCTTTACTACTAAAGAAAATGGAACTGGTTTAGGAGTAAGTTTGAGTAAAGAGATAATTCTTTCTCATAAAGGAGAAATTAGTTATGATAGTATTTTAGGTAAAGGTACTACCTGTAAAATAACTCTTCCTTTAAATTAATAATAATATGGATAATAGTATGGTCTTGGTGGATAATAGTATTGATTTTGTTTAGGTCCTACTGCAGCAACTGCTACTCCACCAGTAAGTGCTCCTAATAAGAATGGTCCTGCAAATGGTACAAATCTATTATCTTTCTTATAAGAAAAACCTCTTTGATAATAATTATTATACATAAATTCACCTCTAAAGTATTTTATGAGGAGTTTTATTTTGTGACTGTACTTTTTAATCTAAAAAGAGTAAAACTAGGATAATTATTAAATCTTAAAAAACTTTTAATAGTACCTATCCCATTACTTATATAAATACTATCGTTTTTAATAGTTTTATAATACTTTTTACTCCCTTCAAATTTATATAATTCTCCATAGAAAGGAATATTTATTTCTCCTCCTAAACTATTACCTGCTACAAAAAGGTTATATTTATTTTTTTCTATTTTACTAAGTACATCTCCTTCATGAGTAAATACTAAAGTATAAAGTCCTTCACATTTAGTTAATTCATCTAACTTAGAATTACCATTATTATATGAGCTTACTCCATATAAACATATTGGAGTAATACTATCATTATATATTAATTCACTTATATTATCTAACTTTTTAAAACCAATGCTTTCTAAAGATGTACTAACTTCTTCACTATCCAAGTATCCCATTACAAAATACTTACCTAGACTAGAGTCTAATTTAGTTAAACTAGTTAATATTTTCTTATCTAGTTTAACATTTTTATTTAACAAGTTACCACCAAATAATATAATATCAGGTTTATAAGAATTTATATTACTAACTAGATTATCAACATCTTCTACATTAAAAGTACTTCCAATTAATGTATCAGTAAAATAAACCACTTTAACACCATTAAAATTACTTGGTAGTTTTTCACTAATTATTCTTTCATCATTAACTATAATTTTAGTAGTTTCATAATACTTTGCATACATAAAAATACTTATTACTATTATTACTAATACTATAAAAATATTTATTAATTTAGATTTAATACTCTTTTTTTCTTTTTCCATAACTACACCTATAAACTACTTGCAGAAAGTATTATAACCATATAACTTAGATAATTATGCATAACATGCGCTACTATTGTACTAAATATATTATCTGTTTTATTATATAAATAACCAAAAGCAAGTCCAAGTGATGAATAAGGTATTATATAAAGTAATTCTAAAGGAGTAGCCATTTTATGTATTACTACATGTAAACTACCAAAAACAAGACCACTTATTATAGGAAACATAAAGTTTTTACCTATTACTTTTTTAAAACCATATCTAAATATCATTTCTTCTACTATAGGTGCTACTAAGACTATACAAATAAAACCAATTATAGGATTACCTACTATAGCCTGTCTATTCAATGTTTCATTTGTAGCCATTTTACCATTAAATACACCAAATATTATAATTAAATTAGATAAATACATTCCAAGTACACCAATACCCCAATATTTAAGACTTGTTTTGATATTAGTAAAGAAGTTTTTAAAGTACTCTTTAAACTCAGTTTTAAACATATTAAAATACATTATTATGTATACTATACATATTATAATATTTGCTAAATAACTTAATGTTTGATTAGATATTACTTTGTTATTTGCAAATATTCCAAAAATCATAGGAATACCTAAATATATAAGTATTAACTTACATAATTCACCTATATCTTTTAATTTATTTTCTAACTTTTCTATCACTATTATCACCTAATTCAATTATACTTTAAAATAATTAAAAAGAAAACTCTAAATTGAGAGTTTTACATTTTTACTACTTTTATTATTGTTTTTTTACCTTTACTAACAATAGTATTATCTATTTTAATTAAAGCATTTGGATCACTTACTTTTTCATTATTAACTTTTATACCACCTTGAATAACTAATCTTCTAGCTTCACTCTTAGAAGAAGATAAATTTGTACTTACAAGTAAATCTAATATATTTATTTCACTACTACTTACCTTTATAGTAGGCATTTCATCATTCATTTTGCCACTAAAAATATCTATACTAGTTTGTCTTGCAATCTGCGCTTCTTCTACTCCATGCAAGTCTTTTACTACTTCAAAAGCAAGTGTTTTCTGAGCCAACCTTAATTCCGGAGTTTTATTTTGTTCTTCCATAATACTTTCTATCTCTTCTTTACTTAGAAAAGTAAATACTTTTAAATATTCTTCTACTTTAGTATCATCACTATTAATTAAATATTGATATATTTTATATGGACTAGTTTTTTCTTTATCAAGCCATAATGCATTACCTTCACTTTTACCAAACTTCTTTCCTTGTTTATCAAGTATTAAAGGCATAGTAAATCCATAAGCTTCTTTCCCTAAGATTTTTCTTATTAGTTCTATACCAGTAGTAATATTACCCCATTGGTCACTTCCTGCTGCTTGTAAAACACAATTTTTATTTTTATATAAATGTAAGAAATCATATCCTTGAAGCAATGTATAAGAAAATTCAGCATAAGTTATACCAGTATCTAATCTTCTAGAAATAATATCTTTATTAAGCATATAATTAACATTTATATATTTACCTATATCTCTTAAAAAATCTAAGAAAGTAATATCTTTAGTCCAGTCATAATTATTAACTACTTCGCACTTTTCATCTAATAGCATTTTAACTTGTTTAGTTAGACCTATAATATTTTTTTCAACTGTTTCTTTAGCTATAATTTCCCTTTCAGCAGTAGGACGAGGATCTCCAATTAAACCAGTTGCTCCTCCTACTAATATTATTGGTTTATGCCCATGTAACATAAGTCTCTTTGCTGTTACAAATGATGCATAATGTCCAATATGTAAACTATCAGCCGTTGGATCTGTTCCCAAATAGAAAGTTAAACTTTCATTATTTAAAAGATTTTCTAATTCTGGACTTGATACATCTTTAATAATACCTCTCCATTTTAATTCTTCAAAAAATGTCATAAATTTCACCCTTTCAAAACAAAAAGGCAATACCTAAAGGACGAAATAATCCGTGGTACCACCTTAATTTATACTCTTAACTATAACGCGTTACCTATTAACTTCAAAAGTTTGTAATTCACATTATTATATTGTTAGTTTACACCTACCACTAACTCTCTAAAAAATATTAATAATACTACTAATAACTTCATCACAAGTTAACAATTAAATTATAACATACTTTTAACTGGTTGTAAAATATTTTCTTTTATAAGGAAATATTCCATATTTTTCCTAGAATTTGTCAATTAAAATACATATTAACGTTAAAAAACTAACTACTTAATATATTACTCCTACTTTCTTTATATTCACTTTCAGTAATAACTCCATCCTTATATAAACTCTCTAATTCATCAAGCTTATCCTTTTTACTTTTATTTACCATCCTATTTTTCTTTTTTGTTTTAACAATATCCTTTTCTTTTTCTGGAATATTATCTTCTAAATAATCAAGTAATGTAATTGGAAAAAATAATTTATATCTACATTTATTAACAAAATAGTTTATACATATACATTACTTATATCATTATGATTAAAATAATAATATTTTTCAATAATAACACATAAAAAAATAAGAGACCCAGTTATTTATTTGAACTAGGTTTCTTAACAGTTTTCTTTTTATTAACTTTTTTATTACTTTCTTCTTCACTTTCAAGTTTACTAACTACTTCTTTAGCAGCTTTAAGTGCATAATCTTTAACTTCACTAACAGCTTTTTCTACTACAGGTGTTCCTTTTTCTTTAGCAACTTCATATAATTCATTAGCTTTCTTTTCTATTTTTTTAGCTTGACTCTTAGCTATTTCTAAAGCTTTTTCTTTATCTAAATCTTTCACTTGCATTCTTAATTCTTCCACTCTTTGAAGAATATCAGCTTTAACATCATCTGTATCAATTAACTTAGCCTTTTCAACTAATTCGTTAAATTTAATTTTTAATTCACGACGTGTTTTACTTCCCTCTTGAGGCGCAAATAGAAGTGCTAATCCTGCACCTAATCCTGCTCCTAAAATAAATTTACCCATTCCACTTTTCTTACTCATAATCTTCTTCCTCACTTTCCTTCTTTCCAAATATTTTACTAACTGCTCCCATTAAGTATCCTACTATAGTATTTCCAATTTGATTAAACTTATTAGTAGTAAAATCAATTATATCAAATAGTTTATCTAAACTTTCTGCTTTTTTAGTTAAATTATCAAGTAAATAGTTAGTCTTATTTACAGTACCAATTAATTTTATGACAAATACAGTTAAAGATATTACAAATACTATTAATGATATATATAGCACAATTAGTAATGCATCGCTTAGTCCCATAAATTATTCTCCTTTCTTTTCTTCATACATAGAATCTATTAAGTTAAATAAGTCATGTTCTAAAGTTTTATCACTAACACCCTCTTCACTTTCTTCACTACTAAAAGCTTCTTCACTTATTTTACTCAAATAATCTTCTTCTTTAAAATTTTTACTTTCTTCTTCATCTTCCATCTTGTCTTTAATCTTTTCTTCTATTTCTCCAATAGACATGCTTTTGTTACCTTCTATTTCATTAAGTAAGTCTTCTATACTCTTAGTATCATTTTTTATATCAGTTTCAGTTTCAATAGTTTTTTCACTTAGCTTTGTTAAAGTATTTTCTAACTCATCTTCTAAAGTACCATATGCTTTTCTTCTAACAGCATCATAATTCATTTCTTTTGGTTCAGTAACCCTATTAAATGATTTATTGCTTTCTTGTCTTTCAATTATTTCTTCTTTAGTATAATTTTTATCAAGAACACCATAAACTGGACTTATAACTGGACTAGGTTTAAAAATTCTTTCTGGTTTCTTTTCAGGTTCTTTAGTATTGGTCTTATTTTTAAATAAATCAGCATACTTGTTTTCTCTAGGTGGCTCCTTTTCTCTTCTTTTAGGTTCTTCATAAGACATACTTCTACTTGCTCTAGTAGGTTTAATTTCATCTTCTTCATCAACCATAGGAAATTTAAAAGTATTAACTGGTTGTGTCTTAAATAACTCACGTTCAGTATAGATAGGAGTAACTGGTTTTACTTCTTCTTTAGGTCTAGAAATAACTTCTTCTCTTCTAATACTCTTAACTTCTTCAATTTTTGGTCTTTCTTCTTTCTTAACAGTTTCTTCAGGTACTTCTATAATCTCTTCATCATAGAATATATTTTTAATCTTTCCAAACAATCCCATAATACACTCTCCTTACTCAGTATAAGAGTCATACTCATATACATCTAAAATATTTCTATTATCTTTCTTGTTATTTGGTTTCTTAATTTCATAAGTATTTTCTTTACCAGCAGTATTCTTATTACTTATAAAAGATGCTATAACATTATTGTTATATCTCATAGAAGATAATATTATCATAGAAGAATTAATTGCACTATTTAATTCATTTTCTTTTACACTTACTTCTATACAACTATAATTATACAACATTTTTAAGTAAAAGTAACTATTTTTTCCTTTTCTTACTTCAATATATCCAAATATATCTCCATTACTAATAGTATCACTATAGTATAAAAGTGGATCTATTTGATATTCTGACTTAAATTTACTATTATATGCATTTATATCTATATTTAAGTAATATTTATTTCCATTATTAAGTAATACATGATTAAAATCTTTATCTTCTAATAATGAGAAATCCCTTGGTTTATAGTATTTAAAGCCTATTCCACTGGTGTTTGTATATTTACTCTTATTAGTAATTATATCATTAATATCTTCTTTAACATATGTTAAATCACTACTATTATTTTGAAGTGAACAACCTGATATTATAAAAACTGATAACAAAATTAAAATCTTTTTCATAACATCACACTCATTTCTACTCCTATTATAACAAAAATTACATAAAATTGGTAGTGTCTTTTTTTGTAAAATTAATTTACAGTAGTTTACACTATATTTTAATAACTTTTACATAATTTATATTTTTACCTTTACTTATAAACTTATTTTCATATTCTGTTCTTATATCATCAAAATAGTTAGTATTCTTTTTAACTACTATATAATGATTTAGTTTATAACTTTCTAAACTAAAATTAAATAATTCATCATTATCAGTTTTTTGTTCAATCACTTTAAGTCCCTTAAATATTGAATTGTATTTTTTTAAAAATACATCACTTGTTAATCTTCTTTTAATGTGTCTCTTTTTAGGCCATGGGTCAGAAAAGTTTAAGTATAATTTACTAATTTCTTTATAAAATATTTCATCTACTTTATAAGCATCAGCACATATTATTTTAATATTAGTAAGGTTTTCATTTTCTATAGTTTCAAGAGCATTTAAAAGAACACTAGGATACTTTTCAAATCCTATGTAATTAACGTTTTTATTTCTTCTAGCATGTTCAATTAGAAAAGAACCTTTTCCCATACCAATTTCCAAATAAATCTTATTTTTATTATTAAAAACACTTTTCCATTTTCCTTTATATTGTTCAGGATTTTTAATAACTACTTTACTAAGGCTTACTTTTTCTTCAGAACCTTTTATATGTTTTAATCTCATAACACAACTCCTCTTATACAATTATACACAATTTATCTTTATTTGTCATATAATATTTGTAGTTAAGGGGGAAACTTTTATGAAACCAAATAGAGACATGTTTTATTCTAATTATCAAGCAGGTGGTTTTCAAGAACCAAATATGATTTATACTCCACCTCAAGGTTACAGCATAAATCAAAATTATCAAGCATATGGACCAAATGTCATGGGATCTATTCCAAATAATCAAGTACAAAACAATTATAATACAGGTGGATATGTTGATGAGTATGATGAAAGAATCACTAAAATAGAAAGACAAATTAGAAGATTAGACCAAAGAATTAGAAAGTTAGAATCAAACACAGGTATAATAGAGGAAACAGATTCTAACCTCTATATGATATAAGCGAAGTATTACTACTTCGCCTTTTTTAATTCATTACGTATGGATCACTTTGTGTGCCAGAACCTGTTACCATTACCTCAGACTTTAGAGCCATAACCGGACTAGTTAAACCCGATTTATTCACAAAAAAATTCCATCCATCATCTATTGCTCCTGCAGTAACAATATAAAAACCTCTATAAGAATTAGGTCTTGGACTAATTAGCCATTGGAAGTTACTTGTGCCTTGATATAACCAATTATTATTGTGACATATAACTTTTTCATAATAATTATTATATGGAGTTGTTGTTCTAGCACAATCACTTGCTAATACAGCATATCCAAAATCGCTTGGATATGCAAGTCCTACACTTATTAAATATTCTGTAACTCCTGAAGAACTAGGTCCTGCCTCTCCTTTATTATTAAGCATTCTTTCCATATCAAATAAATCCTTTGATGTATAACTTGATACATCTTGTTTACCACCTAAATAAACTTTATATCTTACAGTATTTTTATAATTTGTTAAAGAATATACACTTGACCAAGATCTATACAATGTTGTATTTGGCCAATAGTTTGTATTATTTGAATCATAAACTGCTTCTTCATATTCAGACTTTCTTACTCTTATTACATCTTCTTTATTTTCTCCATCAGGAAACAATCCTATTATTCTCCAAATTTCCTTTGTTCCATCTGTTTTCTCCATTTGTATATAATTATTTGGATCAGCCCCCTCATATCTATAACCATTTTCATTTACTGCATTTGTTTTTATTAACGATGCTAAAGAAACACTGTTTTTCTTAAACGATATATTACAAGTTTTATTACTATTTATATTATTAATTGTATAAGTGTTTCCACTTAGTGTTCCATTACAAGTGTCACTTTCTAATTCTAGTTTATAACCATCATTTGGTGTTACAGTAAATGATGTTACACCATCTCTTCCAATTACTTTACTAACTGGAGAAGTTGATCCATTTATAACATTCAGAGTTACTGTATATCCTTCAGTAAAATCAACTACACAACTTGTTGGTAAGTTTACTGTCGTTAGTATTATTTTTTGTTTTTCTGTACTCCATTCTCCTACTGACCCATTTGTACATGTTACAGTTTTAGGAATATATGGGTCACTTTCTTTTGGAAAACTAATAGAAGTTCCATTTAGTGTTGCACTTGCAAATACTACATCTCCTTTTTCACTTAGTTTATATGGATTTGTTATTGTACCAGACCCTTTTACTTTTACATCACTTTGTAAATATATTACTGGTCTTAAGTTACTTGTAGTACTTGCTTCTGTAATATTTCCATTTGTAATATTTTTAACTAAAGAATTATCTATTACATAGTAATTATTTTCATTTAAGTATGAGTTTATTCCTCCAATGTATGAGTATTCACTTGTATTTAATAATCCAATATTTGAATAAGTACTTGTTGTACAGTTTAATCCTGTACAACTAAATTTATTTGTTTCTAATACATAACTATTTTTCTTAGTTAATGCATTATAGAATGTTGTTAGTTCTGTACTTATATTAGTTGTACTTGTTTCTTTAACTGGGTTAGCAATTATTTTTATTCCGTTAGCTGTTTCATAATAACCTATTATTCTCCAAATGTTTTTTGTTATATCTGTATCTTCTGGGTATTGTAAATAGTTATTTATTGCATCTCCCCCATAAATATTATTACTTGTTTCAT
>ERZ824488.1040-NODE-1040-length-32962-cov-3.326678_pt1 | contig 32962 bp, 20 predicted proteins | sample MGYA00519936_ERZ824488 | MGnify/ENA primary metagenome ERZ824488 (study PRJEB31778, sample SAMEA3449153) | human gut metagenome | biome: human gut; feature: human-associated habitat; material: faeces | place: United Kingdom | collected 2010/2012 ... | reverse complement strand
CAATGGACACCTGAATGCAGGTCTGCGAGCCTTCCTGCGCGTTGACGGTCACCGTGGGATCTGACGTTGTGACGGTTTGCGCGCTCTGGTCGGTATTGCTGCCCTGCACTATGGCCCACGCATAGGTATCACCGCTTTGCGGGTCTGGATTCGTCCAGGTGAACGTCACGGATGACCCATCCGCCGCATAGGTGCCGTTCAGATTCTCCGGGGAAGGAATCTGGGCGTTCGCGGTATCGGTGATCACGTCATCCTGATTATTGCGGTTGTTGTCATCATCCTTGGTGCCGGGCGTCGCCACCTGTTTGGTATCTGATCCGGTGGCGCTGTCCATGCGGGGAACGACCACGAAGGCGAATATCAGTGCCGCTGCGGTGATCGCCGCAAGTATACCGACGGTAATACCCACCGGTTTGACCCATCGCCGTGACGAACGGGTGATCTGATCTCGCTGGTCCGTGGCCCGGCGCCGACGCTCGATGTCTTTGGGATAGGCCGGCATCCCTTCCACGGTAACGGGAGTGGCATGCCCGAAATATGCGAATTGCACACGCTGCATGGCACGTGCGAACTCCAACGCGGAGTAGTACCGCTGGTCGGGGTCCTTGTTCAGGGCCCGGCGCAGCACCGCTTCCACATCGGCCGGCACGTCGGGGCGGTTGAGGCGAGGCAATGGCTGGTTGACGATCAGCGAAATCAGTTCCGATTGCGAACGCGGGTGATAATCGTGCTGGAATGGCGAGCAGCCGACGAACATGGCGTACAGGGTGGCCGCCAGTGAATAGATGTCGGCGGCTTCCGAACCATTGGTCAGATGCTGAAGCACCTCAGGCGGTGCCCACGGCGGCGAGAATCCGGTTTCGGTGCGGTCATACACATCGGTGGAGATACCGAAATCACCCAGAACAGGCAAGCCCTGCGAGGTGATGAGAATGTTGCTGGGCTTGATGTCGTGATGGATGATATTGCTGCGATGCGCGGTGAACAGCGCGCTTGACAGCTTGATGCCGAGGTCGAGTACCTGCTCGCAGGTCATGGACCGGGCCTTCATGATGCTGTTGTAGGTGCCGCCCGGCGCATATTCGATGACGATGTAGCCATGGCCATCGGAGGTGACGCCGGCACCATATACCGGCAGAATGTACGGGTGGGATGACAGCTTGGCCATGAAGTTGGCCTCGCGGTTGAACAGGGCAGCGGCCCGTGGGTCAAGGGTTTTGGCGCTGGCCTTTACCGCCACCGGGCGTGCGGGCATACGCTGGTTATATAGGTACACCGTGGCGGTGGCACCGCTTCCCAACATCTGGACGAAATCATATCCGGGCAGCTTCGGCGGTCTCATCGGAATGTTGTCCATCTGTTCCCTCCCTCCTTGGAAAATGCGCTCTCCCTGCATTCGTTCTACAGGATACCGTCAAGGGTACGATTCTTCGTCGGGTTCGGTAAAATTTTTCCCTCTGTGACGGTCGGGTTTAGGCTGGAGCCATGATGACGAGACTTGAACCTGGAACAGTGCTGGACGGCATCGACCGTGATGGAGCGGCGAGGCTGATTGTCGGCACGCCTGGAAGCGGCAAAACTGAATTCGCCTTATCGGTGTTGATGGCGGGGCTGCGCCGCTACGGTGGCACGCAGGCGGTGATGGCCGTATCCGGCCGTGTGGCCGCCGACGCATTGGGCAATCGGGTGATTCGTGAGCTCGGGTTTTCCGTGCAGGCCAGGCCGGTCACCACGCTGGGTGCCGTGGCATTCCGGGCCATATCGGCTTCGCGCGAGGGAACTGGATTGCCGTCGCCTCGATTGCTGAACGGTGCGGAACAGGATGCTTTGCTGCGTCAAGTCATGGCCGTGCATCTGCGCCATGCCGTAGCGGGAGATGATTGCGGCACCTGTGATTTGCTGCGCGTCTACTTTGCCCAGGATGACTGGGCGAGACTCATACGCGATGCCGGTGCCGGCGAGATGCCCGGCTCGGCCGCTTCCGCACAATCAAGCCTCTCGCAACAAGGGTCGGATTCGCCGTCTCCGACGTCGGCAGGCGGCTCGACCAGCGCGGATAGGTTCACGCGAGGTATTTCAGATGCGTTTATCAGCCAGTTGCGCGATATGCTGGCCCGATTGGATGAGCTCGGTGTAGGCGTTCACGAAGAGCCACGTCTCTTGGACGCCGTGACGGAGGACGCGCGATTGTCGGTGCAATGGCGTTTGGCTTTCGCGTTGCGCCGTGAATATATTGCAGCCCAAAGCGCGGTATATCCGGGGCAATACCGTTTGGATGCCTCGTATTTGCTGGTGGCAGGCGCTCGTGTGGTGCGTGAGGCATTCGCCGCCGATCACGCGGATGATTCCGACCGGCCTATGTGTGTGGAGGCGTTGGGCTTGCCCCGGCTGCTGGTTGTGGATGATGTTCAAGACACCACGCTGGCCGGCATGCGCTTCTTGGAGGAGTTGGGGAATGCCGGCGTCAAGTTGGTGCTGGTCGGCAACCCGGATGAATCGGTGCAGACCTTCCGCGGATCGTATCCGGAATATCTGATGCGCCGTGCCGTGGAAGGGCGGCTGAAGGCCAAGGAAGAACAGCTGGTTGGCGGTAGTGCCGTCGCTGATCAGTCGCACATGACGATGGCTGATGTGATCGCGTCTCGTATTTCGCTGTCGATTCCCTCGCCGGAAGACGAGCCGCTGCCTCCGGCCGAGCGTCCCGGCAAGCTGACCGCCATACTGGGCGGAGTCGATGCAGCGAATTATCAGGCGGACGGCACGGTGACCGCCGGCCTGTACCGATCCTCACGTGAGGAGCTGGATGATGTGGTCTGGCGCATCAAGCGGGCGCATCTTGACCGGCATATTCGGTGGAACGACATGGCGGTCATCACCCACGACAATGCCGCCGTGCGGCTGTTCGGCGAACGACTGCGCCGAGATGGTGTACCGGTGCGGTATTCGTCGGTCACCCGTCCTTTGAAGGACGAGACTTTCGTGCAGGGATTGTTCGCGCTTGTGGAGCTTGCCCGATTGCGTGCCGAGGGGATGGCGGAATGCCAGATGACGTTGGCTTCCTGCGCGGCATATATAAGGACTAGAGTGGCCACGTTGATGAACGGCCCGTTGGTGAGTGCCGGGGCCAAACCCGGTCAGGGGCGTCCCGCAAGGCTTGCGCCGATCGAATCGGCCATGGGGTCGTTGGAGTCGCTGGCGCATCTCGCCACGGATGATGCCATGCTGACCTCTCTGACGACGGCATGGGAAACATTGCGTGAAACATACCATGAAACACGGCGTGAAACAGGTCGTGAAACATCCTCGTCAGTGGTTTCGACGTCAGCGGTTTCGTCGTCAGTGACTTCGTTGCCAGTGTCTGTCGAAATACTCGGTGAACCGTCCGGCGATGACTTGGCCTTTGGCGTTGACGCGCTGTACGTGATGCTTGCCATTGATGATGCCGCCGCGCCGGCGCAGGCTGCGCTCGCATCCATCCACGCGGTGCTCGGCAACGACCCTCAGGCCCGCGCTTTTGCGAACCTGTGGCATCTGGTGGGCAGCGTTGCTTCCGGCTTGGAGCGGCTGCCGGCAAGCCAGCGCGTACAGCCGCGCTATGCGCTGTCTGTTGCGTGGAACGCCACCGGTCTGGCACCGGTCTGGCAGCGTGCGGCATTATTCAACACGGCAGAGGGGCGTACGGCCAATGACCGGCTGGACGCGGCAATGCGCCTGTTCCAGTTCGCCGATGATTCCACCGCCAGTCGAGACATCACGTCATTCATGGCACAGGTTCGGGGCATGGAAGTGCAGGCCGATTCCTTGGCCCACATAGGACCGGTGGAAGACGCGGTGACATTGACTACGCCGGCAGGCGCGGCCGGACGCCACTGGGAATATGCGTGGATACCGGTGGTCCAGCAAGACGTGTGGCCGAACCTCGCCGGGCGCAACACCATGTTCGGTGGTGAAGACCTTGCCGAGCTCGTGCTGAGGGGAGCGCTTGAAGAAAGCGACAAAACCGGGCATGATCCGCGGTTCGCGGCTGTATTGTCGGGCGAGAAGAAGAGTTTCCTGGTCGCGCTGACCCGTGCACGGCGAATCATGATCAGCGCGGTATGGAACGACAGCATGAGCCCCTCGGACTTTCTCTTCGGGTATCTGCCGGAATACTATCCGCGCAACCGGCAACAGGCGCCTTTCACCACAGTGGGGGCACATGCGGGATTCGCCGAATATGATCTGGCCGGATTGGACGCCGACCCACGTGGGTTGGTCAGCGCCGCCCGCGCGGTTCTGGCCACTGCTCAACCGCAGCAGGCTGCCGCAAAGGACGCCGCGATTGCGTTGACACTCCTGTTAGAGCATGGTGTGCGCGCCGCAAATCCGCAGAGCTGGGCGTTTGTGGAATCGCCGGCCCAATCGGATAGCGCGTCATCTGGCGGTGCGTCATCTGGCGGTGCGTCATCTGGCGATACCTCATCTGACAGTGCCTCATCCGACAGCGCGTCATCTGGTGGTGTACAGCCTGACGGTATCCAAACAGGGAAAGGCAAGACGGATGCGCAGGTCGCGCCCATGGTCACCTTATCTCCATCGGCGGTCGACAGCCTATGGGCGTGCCCGGTGTGCTGGATGCTGGAGAACCGGTTCGCCGGTCCTCGCCCCAGCTCCGTGGCCACCAGTTTCGGAACCCTCATCCATGCGGTTGCGCAGCAAGGCAGCGAGGAAGGGCTGGACCATCTTTCCCACAATGCCCAGGCGTTGGCCGCACTGGGCTTGGACTCCACGGCCGGCGCGGAACGTCGCATCGAGGCTGTCTCGGCACGGCTTAATGCCATCTATCAGAGCAAACGTCCTGATCCGAATGCCATAGCCGACACCCGGAACCGCTATGAGGCCACCCGTAAGGACGAGTCCGCGGCGGATACCCTGCGCAACATCGCCGATTACTTTGTGCGCAGCGACGCCGATCCGGAAACGTATCTTGGCAAGAACTCCAGCAACTTCAGCATTGGCGCATTGGCCGGTGCCGAATGCGAACGGGAGTTTGCCGCACGATTCGATGTGCGTGACATACTCGACGCATACAATGCCGTGCCCGGCCTGCACCCAATCGGTCGGAACACGCTGGTCCGTCTGATGGGAGCACTGGTCGGAGGGTGGCCGGAAGGCATGGACGAGCATCTGACCGTGAGACTGTCCGGGCGCATCGACCGTATGGAAACCCGCGTACTCGCAGACGGCGGCGAATGCATTCGCCTCATTGACTACAAAACAGGCAGAACGCCCACGGTCAAACAGATTTTCAATGATTTGCAGCTCGTGTGCTATCAGCTTGGCCTCGTGTTCCCCGAAGACGGGCCGCGCGGTGCCAAGGCACTTGCCGCAATGCCGCATATCAGCCAAAGCGTGCTATTCCATGTCGGGCAGAATGCGGCACCAGCCAGAAGCTACGCTCCGGAAGGTGCCTTCCAGCCGCCGCTGTTCACTGATGGCTCGTTGAATGCCGAACCGTTCACGCCCCGATACTGGTATAAAGACCCCAACCGTTTCTTCGACATACCCGCCATAGATCCGGCTACTCCTCCCGAAGGTGTGAGTGCCGAAGCGTGGGCGCAATTCGCCGCGCTCGCCGGTACGCAGACGTTATGGTCGCTGACCATGATCGCCCGCGTATTCTATGCCGCGGCGGCCAGCAGATCAGCCATCATCGAGGCCCATCCGCAAGACACCCATATCGGATTCTGCCGTATGAAGAACGTCTGCCCTGCCTGTGCAGGCCAGATCGACACGATTTTCGAAACGAGGCAAGCATGAGCACGTTCACTCCCAGTGCGGAACAGGCCGCCATCATCGATGCGCCAGTCGATGCTGACGTATTGGTGGTTGCCGGTGCCGGTTCCGGCAAAACCTTTACGATGACCCAACGCATCATCGCGCTTATCAATCGAGGTGTGGCACCTGAACGCATCCTGGGCCTGACCTTCACACGCAAGGCCGCAGGCGAACTGCTGGAACGCGTCTCCGCCGCAGTGGCCGGTGATATGGCGGGCTCTACGACCGCCACGGTGTCTGATCGGGCATTCCTCAAGCCGGCCATTTTCACGTATGACGCCTTCTTCCAGACCATCGTGCGCCAATATGGACTGCTTGTCGGATTCGATCAGAACACGCAACCATTGAGCGCAGCCGGAGCGCTTCAACTGGCCACCGAAGTCATCGACAGTCACATGGATCTGGCGTTCAGTGAGGATTTTGGCGCCTTCTCCAGTTTGGCGAACCGTGTTCTGGCGTTGTCGGATGCCATTGGCAGTGCCATGATCGGTGCCGGCTGCACCAGCTTCGATGATGCGATCAATCGAGTACGGCAATGGGATTCGGCATTCATCAATCGATTGCAACAAGCCGTTGCAGATGAACCCATGCCCGAGGATGAGCCGAAAATCCCCAAGATCAAACGACTGAAGAAAGATACCGACGCCAGCTGGCAAGCCAAGCTCGATGACCGTGCCGAACATTTGCACGCCCGCTGCACCTATCATTGCGGTGCGCTGCTGGAGACCACACGCAAACGCGATATTCTGCTCCAGCTGGTGGAGGCCTATGCCCAAGCCAAGCGGGAACGCAATATGGCCGAATTCTCCGACTTCACCATTGCCGCGTATCAGCTTATCGAGCGCTTCCCCTCCATCGGAGAGCGTACGCGCCGCAGGTACAGCCACGTGCTGCTCGACGAATATCAGGACACCTCCACCACGCAGGCCGCTCTGCTGGCAGCACTGTTCCACGTGGATGCGTCACAGAGGTCCGCCGTCAACGCGGTGGGTGATCCGTTCCAGTCGATTTACGCATGGCGTGGTGCCAGCCCTGGTGCATTCCGTATGTTCCAGCAAGATTTCCACCTGTCTGCCGGATACAAGCCATTCCCGCTGTCCGTCACCAGGCGAAACAGCCGTATAGTGCTCGAAGCCGCCAATAATCTCACGCTGCCGTTGCGCTCCAATCCGTCGCGTCCTTCCAGCTCATTGATGCGTGAGGTCGATGTCTCATCGCTCGACCCCATGCCTGATGCCCCCGAAGGAACATTGGGAGTACTGGGCTTCGCCACGGCCGGGCAGGAGATCGACGCCGTAGTGCGTTTCTGCAAGACGGCCATCGCACGGCACCGTTCCGCAGCCGAACAACAGGAACAGATGCCGGGCGAACAGAAAGCGCCGGTCGCCGTGCTGTTTCGGTCCAAATCACATATGCCCGAATATCAGGCGGCATTGGAACAGGCCGGATTGACCACATTCGTGGTCGGCTATTCCGCGCTGTTGGAACGTCCGGAAATCCGCGATCTGATGGCGTTGCTGCACGTGGCCGCCGACCACACCGATACGGGATCGCTGATGCGCTTGCTGGCCACGCCACGATTCACCATGTCCGCAGCGGATTTGACCATGTTGGCCCGTTTTGCTGAAGAACAGAACACGGAACAACGCTTCCAAGCATTGGTGCAGGCCGGCCTTGCCCAACCGGATACACCAGCGAATGAATGGGCGGCTGTGGTGCGTGAGTACCGCGATCAGGTGGCCAATGCGGTATTCCTGCCAGACGTATTGCTACGCGGCGACCTGGTAAAACTGCTTGAACGGTTGAGCGCACACGGGCGCAACGCCATAACCCGGGCCGCGGTGATGCTCCGTCAGGTGCATGATGCCGTCGGGCGGCCACTGGGCGACGTGATTCGCGCCGGCATAGAAGCGTTGGATCTTGACATCGACACCGTATTGGCCGGTGTGCTGCATAATCCGCAGCACCGCGCCAATCCCGCTTTGGCGCATATGCCTATGGATGCGATTGTGGATTTGGTGGATACGTACACGCAAGAGATTGCCGCTGAGCAAACTCCCTCGTTGCATGGGTTCATCACATGGGTGGATCATCTGGCTTCGGTGGAGGATGAAGCCGCCAGTCTCCCTGACGCTCCGGTGGATGTGGAACTGATGACCGTACACCAGTCCAAAGGGTTGGAATGGGATGCCGTTGCGGTAGTGGGGCTTACCGCCGTCGGATTCCCCAGCAATCAGGGCGACCATCTCAAGATCGTGCTGGACGAGCACCATACGGGAGGCACCGAGCAAGGTCACTGGACCGCACCCGAATATCATGAGACCGCCGACTCCTGGCTCACCAACCCCACCGCCGTACCCGTGCCTATGCGTGCCGATGCCGGCATTCTGCCGCGATTCCCCCATGATGCCGATGTGGAAGCCGACCCCATCGCATCGTTGGCGGCTTTGGATGATGTGGAGCTTATTGATGATGAAGTGTTCGGCTCCATGCGCGAATTCGGCGATGGCGTGGAAGAAGTGGATGCATCCGGCTGGTATTTGACGCAGGCGGAGGAATATGGGCGCCGGCTGCATGCCGACGAACGTCGATTGATGTATGTGGCGCTTACCCGTGCGCGAGAAGATGCCCTGATGACCTATTGCGCCTATACGGGCGAATCCGGGCGGGACCCGTCAGTGGTGCCCAAAGGCTCTCGCGCCGCTCAGCCATCCAATTTCTGGCTTGAAGTGCATGACGCGCTCCAAGCCCGTGAACATGCGATATCGGCTCAGGACTGTGTGGAACGGCTGCAAGCCGCCAATGCCGGGAAGCCCATGCTGATCTCGGCGCAAGGCGAAGCGATTGCCACTCCCGAAGGGTTCTTTATCGGAGAGCATGCCGCGGCATACGGTGACGCCGTGGTGGGGGAGGCATGGCAGACGCCGATTACGCAGACGGATGCCGCTGTCGAATTGCCGTGGCCGGCTACCCTCAGCGACGCAGTGCATGAACAGCTGTCACGTGGCATCGATGTTATCGCCGCAGATTCCTCGTCACTTGAGCAGCACCAAGACGCCGGTCCACTGCTGCAACGGGCGCAATTGCTGGTGGACGACGCCGATTTGATGGCCGATGCCGCCAGCGGCCAGTCGCTTGATGAGGCAGTCAAAGCCAAGGCGCAACGCGTTCTGGCTGCAGGACGCCAGAACGTGACAAGCCTGCAAGCCCGCGTAGGTGGCATGAACGAACGGGAGGAGCGCCTCTACTGGCGTAGCATTATCCGCCCGATTCCGCGCATATCGTCTCCGGCGGCCGAGGCCGGCACGCAGTTCCATGCGTGGGCTGAGCAATTCATCAATGCCGGTAAGCCGGATGAAGCGGTACTGGCATATGAAGCCGAATCAAGTATGCCGCATACAGGTCAGGATGCGGGATTCGTTTCCCGGGAAGCCATGTTGGCCGATTTGGCCGAACGGGAGCGGCAATGCCGCAAGCCATCCACACGGCAGCCCGCTGTCCCACAGCCCACGGCTCAACAATCCGCATCCGCCGTATCCGCCGCCTCCGCCACTTCCATAAGTAGCGACAATGCCACCGAGTCCAAGCTGGTGGCGTGGCAGCGCAGACTGGCCGAATCATCGTGGGCCAAGCGCATCCCGGCGTGGACGGAGCGTGCCATCGTCGTGGACGTGCCGGGCGTGGGCCTGGTCAATGGCAAACTCGATGCGGTATTCATCGGTGGACTTGACCCGTCCAGCACCACCGCACGCTTTACCGTGGTCGACTGGAAAACCGGTCGTCGGCCCACCAAGCCAGACGACATCACCCGCAAACTCGCCCAGCTCGACATGTACCGACTGCTGCTGGCAGCGGTCGAAGGTGTGGAATTGGACAGTATCGACGCCACTCTCTACTATGTCAGTGAGCCCGACGAGGGCTTGCGCGAGCTTCACGCCCGCGCGAAAACCAAACAGGAAATCCTTACCGAGTTGCGCTCCGGCATTCCCGAACAATCTGACAACGACTGAGCCCAAAGGCTCATGACCTGTACAGCATCGGACGGCCTTCACCGGCGGAGAGACCTTATGCATCGCAAGGCATCTCCGACGATGAAGACGACTGGCCACGTACCGGTCCGCGGTTGAAACGCGCCGCGTGACGTTGCTTGGGAACCGCTACCCCTCGGATGGCACGTGTGGGCGGGCGCACGTGCCGGACAACGCACCAGTAAGGAGTTATTGTGTCCACGACTCGCGCGGTTTCGAAGTCGTCCGCTGCCCACTCGCCCTATCAGCGCCTGTTCATGCTGCCCGGAGCCAAGGCGTTCTGCCTGTCCGGCGCGGTGGCACGATTGCCGATCTCCATGATGAGTCTCGGCATCGTTCTGGCGCTCAACCATCTCTACGACAATTGGACCATCGCCGGCACCATGAGCGCCGCCTATGTGCTGGCCATGAGCTGCGTCACCCCGTTCTACGCCCGCGCCTTCGACCGTTTCGGCCAAGCCCGCGTGGGCCGGCTTGCGCTCGCCGTGCAGATCGTGGCCATGCTCGCCTTCGCCTTCGCGGCGTTGGTGCGCGTGCCGATTCCGCTGCTGTTCGCCCTGGCCATCATCATGGGTCTGACGCAGTTCTCATTCGGCGCATTGGTCCGAACCCGTTGGTCCTATGCGTTGCGCGGTGTGGAAGATGGCGAACAGCTGCTCAACACGGCCTACGCCATGGAAGCCGCCATTGACGAGATCGTCTTTATTCTGGGGCCGATTCTGGCGGCTTGGCTGGCCACCTCCGTGCATCCGGTATCCCAACTGTTCGTGCCCACCGTGGCATGCGGCATCGGCGGCACCATATTCTTCTCGCTGAAATCCACCCAGCCGCCGGTCATCGTGGAACAGGTCAGCGTGGCCGCGCACGATGACGGCAGCCCCGCTGCAAGCGAAGATGCCGACCAGCTGACCCTGCGCCAACTCAAACGCAGCGGTGCCAAGCCCAAGAGTGTATTGCTCTATGCCGGCGTACTGCCGTTGCTCGCCGTGTTCATCGTGTTCAATATGAGCTTCACGTCCTTCGACGTGTCCATTACCGCCACCATGAAATCCATGGGACTTGAGCCCTTCCTCGGTCTGCAATTGGCGATGTTCGCGGTCGGCTCGTGCATCGGCGCGCTGGTGTTCGGCTCTTGCCAACTCAAAGGCTCCCATTGGGCGCATATGGTGATGTTCCTGTCGCTGCTGACCGTTGGCTACGTGTTCTTCCGGCTGTCAATGGACAATCTCATCCTGCTGGGCGTCTTCGAAATCCTCGCCGGCCTGACCGTCTCGCCGACGTTCGCCACCGGCAACCTCATCGTCAAGGATCTGGTGCCGGCGGAATCCCTGACCGAAGGGCTGAGCTGGGTAACCACCGCAGGCACGGTCGGCACGTCGATCGGCTCGTCCGTGGCCGGCATTGTGCTTGACGCCTCCAACCCTCATGTGGGCATGATGCTGCCATTCATCTTCACGCTGGCGTCCGTGCCATTGGCGTTGGCCGGATGGGCCTTGGCCAAGCGGCGTGGGTGAAACGGGATCGGGCTACGCCCGATGGATGGTTGGCGGCTTCGCCGGGGTCTCTCCCTCAGTCCGCTTCGCGTCCAGCTCGAACGCAATTAATGATGGCTTTCAGCCAACTGAATTATTGCTCACTGTCGTTCGCCCTCACCTAAAAACGCCTCCGGCGTTTTCTTCACGGTTCGGCTCATCAGAGGGAGCTCGACTTCACGGTTCGGCTCGTCAGAGGGAGCTTGATTCTGTGGACGGGGTATTGGCGTGAGGGGCCTGCGGTGATAGGCTGATTGCCGATTGGAAAACGTCCCGGGTACATTGCCGGGCAGGTACGGGTAGACAGGGAAGAAGACATGATCAAGGTTTCGGTGGTCGGAGCAAAGGGCCGCATGGGCTCGCACGTGGTCGAAGCGGTGAACAACGCCGAGGATACGCAGCTGGCGCTCGCATTGGATGCCGGCGACGACCTGACCCAGGTCACCACCGACAACACCGATGTGGTCGTCGAATTCACCGTGCCGTCCGTCAGCCTGAACAACGTGCTGACCCTGATCGGCCAAGGCGTGGACGTGGTGGTCGGCACCACCGGTTGGACCGACGAGAAACTCGCCCAGGTCAAATCCGCCATCGCCAACGGTCCGAAGCCCGAAACCCAGAAGGTCTTCATCGCACCTAACTTCGCGATCTCCGCCGTACTGGCCGACTACTTTGCCACCAAGGCCGCGAAATACTTCGAATCCGCCGAAGTCATCGAACTGCACCACCCCACCAAGGTGGACGCCCCCTCCGGCACTGCCATCCACACCGCCCACGGCATCGCCGAAGCGCGCAAGGCCGCAGGACTCGCCCCCGTGCCGGACGCCACCGAAACCGATGGCGGCTCACGCGGCCAGGTGGTCGACGGCATCCACGTGCACGCCGTGCGTCTGCGCGGCCTCAACGCCCACGAGGAAGTGCTCTTCGGCAACGCCGGCGAGCAGCTGACCATTCGGGCCGACAGCTTCGACCGCACCAGCTTCATGCCCGGCGTCCTGCTTGCCGTGCGCAAGCTCGCCGGCGACGCTCCGGCTGGCCTGACCATCGGCCTCGACCACTTCCTCGACCTGTAATCGACCCGCAGTCGACCAGTAGTTGCCCCCGCATTTCAGGCAGGGAAGCGCGCCGGGACGCGCATCACGGCATTGCCACCGGCTCCGGCCATAATGCCACGCATTCAGCAACAATCAAGGTACGTAGTATAAGAGTCCACAATGGGAAGTACGGTAAACACTATGAGCGAGCATGACATGCACCTTCTTGATTCAGCACCTTTCGGCCGCATTCTGCCGGCTATGGTCACCCCGATGAAATCCGACGGCAGCGTCGATTTCGCCGCCGCGCAGAAGCTCGCCAAATACCTCGTCGCCGATGGCGCGGATGGTCTGGTGGTCAATGGCACCACCGGCGAATCGCCCGTCACCCATATGGATGAGAAGGTCGAGCTGGTCAGGGCCGTCAAGGAGGTCGTCGACGTTCCGGTGATTTCCGGCGCCGGCTCCAACGACACCGCACACACCGTGCGTATGGTCGAACAGACTCAGGAAGCGGGTGCCGACGCGGTGCTCGTCGTCATGCCTTACTATTCCCGCCCCTCGCAGGACGGTATCGTCGGCCACTACAAGGCCGTCGACGAATCCGCCGAAAAGCCGATCATCGTCTACGATGTTCCCGGCCGTACCGGCTTGAAGGTCAAGGTCGAAACCTACGACCGATTGGCCGAACTTGAACACGTCAAGGCTGTCAAGGACGCCACCGGCGATCTTGCAGCCGCAGTGGAGAAGCAGCAGCGCACCGGCCTCGCCTGGTATTCCGGCGATGACGGCCTGTTCCTGCCGTTCCTCTCCATCGGCGCCGTCGGCATCATTTCGGTGATTGCCCACGTCGCCTCCAACCCCATGCAGCAGCTTGTCCAGGCATTCGATCGCGGCGATATCACCACCGCCCGTCGCCTCGCCAACCAGCTCGCCCCCCTTGTCCACGCGTTGAATGGCGACGGCTATCAGGCCGTCATGGCCAAGGCTGCGCTCAAGGTCAAGGGCGTTATCCCCTCCACCACCATGCGTCTGCCGAACATCGGTCCCGACGCCACTCAGCTTGACAAGGCTGAAGAGGGCATGCGCGCTGCCGGACTGCTGTAAGCCCGAAACGCTGCATACGGGTTGCCAGCCCGCCGCCCCTGCATGACAGAGCAGAGGCACCACAACAGAAATCCCAAAAAGGTTATGGCACAAGAACAAAAGAAAACAAGCAAGAACACGAATTCTCGCCGTCGCGGTTCCGCGCGCGGCCGCAACGCCAACGGATCCAACAGCCGTACGCCGTCCCGTAAGATCAACGCCACCCGGCAGGCCACCGCACCCCAGCAGGATGCCGTGCTGATCGCCCCGCCGAAGTACCGCAAGGGCTCCATGCGCATCACGCCGCTCGGCGGCTTGGGTGAAATCGGCCGCAACATGAACGTGATCGAATACAACGGTCACCTGCTGCTCATCGACTGCGGCGTGCTCTTCCCCGAGGAGGAGCAGCCGGGCGTGGATCTCATCCTGCCCGATTTCAGCTACATCAAGAACCGTCTCGACAAGGTCGACGCCCTGGTGCTCACCCACGGCCACGAGGACCACATCGGCGGCGTGCCCTACCTGCTCAAGCTGCGCCCGGACATCCCGCTGATCGGCTCCAAGCTGACCCTCGCCTTCGTGGACGCCAAGTGCAAGGAACACCACCAGAACCCCACCAAGGTTGAGGTTGCCGGCCGTGAGAAGCTCAAGGTGGGTCCCTTCGACCTCGAATTCGTCAACGTCACCCACTCCATCCCGGACGCCCTGGCCGTCTATGTCAAGACCCCGGCCGGCTCCCTGATCGACACGGGCGATATCAAGCTCGACCAGCTGCCGCTCGACCACCGCATCACCGACCTCGTCGAATTCGGCAAGATCGGCGAAAAGGGCGTGGACCTGCTGATGATGGACTCCACCAACGCCGAGGTGCCCGGCTTCGTCAAGCCCGAGACCTCCATCGGCCCGGCCCTTGACCAAGCGTTCGCCCAGGCCACCCGCAAAATCATCGTCGCCAGCTTCTCCTCCCACGTGCACCGTGTGCAGCAGGTGGTGGACGCCGCCCACAAGTACGGCCGCAAGGTCGTGTTCGTCGGCCGTTCGATGGTGCGCAACATGTCCATCGCCGCCGACCTCGGCTACCTGCACATCCCCGAAGGCACCGTCGTGGACCTGAAGCAGGCCAACGACATTCAGGACGACAAGCTCGTCTTCATGTGCACCGGCTCCCAGGGCGAACCGATGGCCGCACTCGGCCGCATCGCCGACGGCAACCACCGCGATATCCATATCAACGAGTTCGACACCGTGATTCTCGCCAGCTCCCTGATTCCAGGCAATGAGCACGGCGTCTACAAGGTGATCAACAAGCTCGTGCAGCTCGGCGCCAAGGTCGTCAACCGCGACAACGCCGCCGTGCACGTGTCCGGCCACTGCAACGAGGGCGAGCTGCTGTACATGTACAACATCGTCAAGCCCAAGTGCGCCATGCCGATCCACGGCGAAAACCGCCATCTGGTGGCCAACGGCCTGATCGCCGTCAAGACCGGCGTGGACCCGCAGAACGTGGTTTTGGCCGAAGACGGCGATGTGGTCGACCTGTACCACGGCAGGGCCGCGGTCGTCGGCTCCGTGCCGTGTGGTTACGTGTACGTCGATGGCGATTCCGTCGGCGAGCTGACCGATGACGAGCTGGAAAAGCGCCGCATTCTCGGCACCGAGGGCTTCGTCTCCGCGTTCGTGGTGGTCGACACCGACAATCACGAGGTCGTCACCGGCCCGAAGATCTACCTGAATGCCGTGGCCGAGGACGAAAGCGAGTTCGACAAGGTTCGTCACCAGATCGTCGAACAGCTCAACGACCAGATGATGCAGGGCACGCGCGACACCTACAAGCTGCAGCAGACCATGCGCCGCACGCTCGGCAGCTGGGTTGCGCGCCAGCTGCACCGCAAGCCGATGATCGTGCCCGTCGTGGCCGACATCGCCCAGGACGTCGAAACCGTAGAAACCAAGTAGTCCGGATTATCCAGGGACGACCGTAAGGAGTAATTGAAGTCATGCCCGGTTCTAATCTCACTCGTATTGAAGCCGAAGAACGTAAGGCCGTTATCGAAGCGCCGATTCACTATCACGTCGACCTTGACCTGACGGTCGGCGCGAAGAACTTCGGTTCCAAGTCGTTCATCTGCTTCAACGCGAAGCCTGGTTCGTCGACCTTCCTCGACCTGATCGCCGACGAAGTGACCTCCATCGACCTCAACGGCAAGTCCCTGGACCCGGCCGTGGCCTTCCAAGACAACCGCATCGAACTGACCGACCTCAAGGAGAAGAACGAGGTCACCGTCGAAGCCAGGTGCCGTTACTCCAACACTGGCGAGGGCCTGCACCGCTCGGTCGACCCGTCCGATGGCAACATCTACCTGTACTCCCAGTTCGAGGTGCCGGACGCTCGCCGCGTCTACGCCGTGTTCGACCAGCCTGACCTGAAGGCCACCTTCGACTTCAAGGTGCTCGCTCCCGCCAGCTGGATCGTCACCTCCAACATGCCGGTTGCCACCATCGAGGACGATCCGCGCGAAACCCTCGACGGCACCCTCGGCGACAAGCCGAACGAAAGCACCCGTCTGTGGGACTTCGAGCCGACCCCGGTGATGAGCTCCTACCTGACCGCCATCTGCGCCGGCCCGTACGCCGAATGGCACACCGAATACCTGAACGAAGACGGCCGTACCGTGCCAATGGCCCAGTACTGCCGACAGTCGTTGGCCAAGGCCTTCGCGAAGGACGTCGACTACCTGTTCGACATCACCAAGAAGGGCTTCGCGTTCTACGCCAAGACCTGGGGCGTGCCCTACCCGTACGCCAAGTTCGACCAGATCTACGTGCCCGAATACAACGCGGGCGCCATGGAGAACATCGGCATGGTCACCATCCGCGACTCCTACGTGTTCGAATCCAAGGTGACCGACGCGCTGGCCGAGCGCCGCGTGGTGACCGTGCTGCACGAGCTTGCGCACATGTGGTTCGGCGACTATGTGACCATGAAGTGGTGGAACGACCTGTGGCTCAACGAGTCCTTCGCTGAATTCACCTCCACGCTGGCCACTGCCGAAGCCACCGAATGGCATGACGCTTGGGCCACTTTCTGCTCCGGCGAGAAGAGCTGGGCGCTGCGCCAGGATCAGCTGCCCACCACGCACCCGATCGTCGCGCCGATCAACGACCTCAACGACACTTACGTCAACTTTGACGGCATCACCTACGCCAAGGGCGCCTCCGTGCTGAAGCAGCTGGCATTCTACGTGGGCCGCACGCAGTTCTTCGAAGGTATCCACAACTACCTGAACCGTCACGCCTACTCCAACGCCACCCTGGCCGACCTGCTGAGCGAACTGGAAAAGACCTCCGGCCGCGATCTCAAGGCCTGGAGCGCCAAGTGGCTGGAGGAATCCGGCATCAACACGATCGCCACTGGCCTGACCGTAAACGCGGACGGCACCATCGCCGAACTGAAGCTCACCCAGAGCGCGCCGGCCGAACACCCGGTGCTGCGCCCGCATCGCCTGGCCGTCGGCTTCTACAACGAAGACGCCGCAACCGGCAAGATCGTGCGCACCGAGCAGTTCGAACTCGATGTAGATGGCGAAACCACCATCGTCGAGGCCGCAGCCGGCAAGCCGCGCCCGGCATTCGTGCTGGTCAACGACGATGACCTGACCTACACCAAGATTCGTTTCGACGCCGAATCCCAGGCATTCGCCGAAGCCAACCTGCATCGTTTCGATGATGCCCTGGCCCGCGCCGTGACCTGGCTCGCCTTCTGGGATATGACCCGTGACGGCGAATTCCCGGCCGAACGCTTCGTGGACATGACCCTGCGTCTTCTGGCCACGGAAACCGAATCCACCACCTTCCGTTACGCGCTGGCCTGCATGAGCACCACCGCCCACCACTACGTGGCGCCCGCCCGCCGCGACGATGTGCTGCGCCACGTGGCCGCCGAACTGTGGACTCTGGCCAACGCCGCCGAAGCCGGCTCGGACACCCAGTTCCAGCTCGTCACCGCCTACTTGGGCTACGGTGAGGAGGGCGACGCCGCATTCGCCGCCAACGCACACGGTCTGCTGGACGGCACCGTGCGTCTTGAAGGCCTCGAAATCGACAACAACTTCACGTGGACCATCGTCCAAGCGCTCACCTCCGTCAACGAGATGACCAACGACGACGTGGACGCGCAGCTCGCCAAGAAGGAGACCACGGAAAACCGCGAGTTCGCCTACGGCGCCCGTGCCTCCATGGCCACCGCTGAGGCCAAGGAATGGGCTTGGGATCAGGCGCTCCACAACGACGAGCTGACCAACTCCCAGCTCGAGGCCGTGGCCCGTGGCTTCTCCGCCACCCCGCGCTCCGATCTGGCCGAGCCGTTCGCCGCCAAGTACTTCGAGACTGTGGACTGGGTCTGGGCCAACAAGACCTACCACATGGCCGACGCCCTGCTCAACGGCCTGTACCCGGGCTACGCCGATCCCGCCACGCTGGTCAAGCTCGGTGACGCCTGGCTGGACGAGCACATTGCCGCCGACAATGCCCTGAAGCGTCTGATCGTCGAAAACGTGGCATCCTCCCACCGCACCCTCAAGGTTCGCGAATACAACGAAGCGCTCTGATTTCCTTCTGGCTCCCCTCGGGCGCGAGGGGAGCTGTCGCCTCAGGCGACTGAGGGGAGTCGCTTCCGCGAGAAGCTACGTCCACATTCCAACATAAAACCCGCAACCAATCCTCAACAGCGTATTCTCGCTCAAGGCCGGCAATATGCCGGTCGATGAGCGACAAGGATACGGGGAATGATTGCGGGCTTTTCCATAACTTCATTACTGCTGATTCTGTTGGCCGGAATCGGCGCAGGATTCGTGGGCTATGCGGTAGGCGTATCGTCACTGGTCTCATACCCGGCCCTGCTCGCGTTCGGCATTCCGCCTGTATTGGCAAACGCTTCTAACACCGTTGGCGTGGTCGGCACGGGCATCGGTGGCGTGACGGGTGCGCGCAAAGAACTCAAAGGCCAAGCGGTACGCTCCATTACGTATGTGGTCATCGGCGCATTCGGCGGGGTGGCCGGTGCGTTTCTGTTGCTCAAACTCGACCCGAGTGTCTTTGAATTTGCCGCACCAGTGCTGATTTTGCTGAGCTCGCTGATCATCGCCATCAATCCGCGCGGCCGCATGCAGGCCAAGCAAGCCGCTGCGGATGCCACCGCGCAACTCAAGCACATCGAAGCCACTGAAGCCACTGAAGCCGCCAAGCGCGCAACCACCCCTACCGCACCTCACCGCCCGCCGGAACAACTCGTGCAGCCCATGAGTCAGGATTCCTGGTGGGTATGGCTGGGCGTAGCGGCGGTCGCCATCTACTCCGGCTACTTCGGCGCGGGCGCCGGTACCTTGGCTCTCGCCGTGCTTGATGCCGCCAAAATCGGCCCATTCCACAAGATCAATGCATTGAAAACCCTGATCGGCACAGGCGCGAACATCAGCGCCTCAGTGGTATTCATCATCCAAGGCGCGGTCGATTGGCCGGCCGCCATCATGCTGTGCATCGGATGCTTCATCGGCGGGTACATCGCCCCGTCCATCACCCGCAAGATTCCCGCAAACATCATGCGCGCCGCCGCCGTAATCGCCGGCATCATTCTTACCATCGATCTGGGGCTCAAAACCTATTGATTCGTGCCTTACACTGATGCAGTGAAGCATACAGCATGGCCGTCAACCGCAGCGTGGTCGCAGACCCCGATAAGGTGGCCAATGTCTGGCATTTGGCGACTGCGGAACCTGAGCGCCTAGAAACCAGCGCGGCAGGCGAAGCGGTGAACGACTTCCTCGATCCGCCAGACACGTCGCAGATTCACGGCATTGCGTGTCATGCTGATTGGCGGTTCGCGGCGCGAGCAGGTGCTGTTCGCCGGCGTTATGAAGGAGCTACTCGCGCCCATCAACAATCCGCGATATGTCATCATCGGTAAGGAATGGGGCGTGCGCGCTTACTGCGTGAGCTTCCCCTGCCCGTCCGTATTTGCCCGCCGCCAGCAGGACGCCGAGATACTGAGCCGGCAGTTGGACCGCTGCCTGACGCATTGCACCATGGTATACGCCCGCACTGAGGAAGGTCGGCATACGCTACTTCGCTGCCAAACGCGTTCTTTCCTCAACCGCGACGAGCAACTGCCGCACATACTGACCACAACATCGGAGTAATAGATCGTTGCATTCATGGCCGAGACCACCCCGGTAGAGGAGATGCCGTTGGGCATGTTCATCGCATGGCTCAGCGTGTTCCTCGCCGTCGTTCTGTTTGGTGTTGCTTTGCCGGTTATCGATGTACGCTGGGTAGTTCCGTTCGTCGTATTTGCCGCTGTATTGTTTACAGGCGCGTTTGCCGGCCCGTTCTTACTAGTGCGATGGCTTCGTTCCCGTGCCGGAGTGCATCGGTCCGCCCGGCATGCCCGCTAACGAATGTATCTCATCATTCATCCGCCGAACAAGATGAATATGCGGGTTTGTGGGTGATGCCATTGCGGCTGTTGAATGCTGATTTCCGGTTCTGGAGCAGATTCCGTGGCGGTTTTTTGCCGAGTCGGGTCCTAGGGTGGAGCACAACGACTACGATGGTGCGGGTAACGCGATACAAGGAGTGGAACTTCATATGCCGAAGATGTTTGGAACCGATGGTGTTCGAGGACTGGCCAATAGGGATTTGACCGCACGTCTGGCGTTGGATTTGGGCGATGCCGCCGTGCGTGTGCTCGGCGACGCCGGCACCCAAGACGATCAGCCTGAGGGGCGCCGCCGCGCGCTCGTGGGTCGTGACACCCGTGTGTCCGGCGATTTTCTGGCTTCCGCCCTGTCTGCGGGCATGGCCGCCGGCGGATTCGACGTGATTGACGCAGGCATCATCCCGACCCCGGGCATCGCGTTCCTGACCAGCGTGCTCAACGTTGAGATGGGTGCCGTGATCTCCGCCTCCCACAACCCGATGCCCGACAACGGCATCAAGTTCTTCGCACGCGGCGGCTTCAAGCTGCCCGACCAGAAGGAAGACGACATCGAGGCCGTGCTCGGCCAGGACTGGGACCGCCCGACCGGTGCCGGCGTGGGCCGCGTGAGCCACGACCAGACCACTGCCACCAACCTGTACATCGATCATCTGGTGGCCACCATCGCTCCGCTGAACGATGACAAAACCCAGCCCAAGCCGCTCAAGGGACTGAAGATCGTGGCCGACTGCGCCAACGGCGCCACTTCCGTGGTGGCTCCCGAAGCCCTGCGCCGTGCCGGTGCGGATGTAATCGTGATCAACGCCTCGCCGGACGGCTACAACATCAACAAGAACGCCGGTTCCACCCACCCCGAGCAGCTGCAGGCCATGGTCAAGGCCACCGATGCCGTGATGGGCGTGGCCTTCGACGGCGACGCCGACCGTTGTCTCGCCGTGGACGAAGACGGCAACATGATCAACGGCGACCAGATCATGGGCATTCTGGCCCGCGCCAAGCAGCGCGAAGGCAAGCTCAACCACGACACCCTCGTGGTCACCGTGATGAGCAACCTCGGTCTGAAGCTCGCCCTGAAAGATATGGGCATCAAGACCGTGGAAACCGCCGTGGGCGATCGTTACGTGCTTGAGGAAATGCTCAAGGGCGATTACTCGCTCGGCGGCGAGCAGTCCGGCCACGTGATCAACCGCGAATTCGCCACCACCGGCGACGGCACCCTGACCGCACTGACCCTGTGCAACGAGGTCGTCAAGTCCGGCAAGAGCCTGAAGGAGCTCGCCGCCGACTTCCCGCAGCTGCCGCAGACCCTCATCAACGTGCCGAACGTGGACAAGAAGGCCGCCTCCACCAACAAGCGCATCCAGGATGCCGTGGCCCGTGAGGAGGAACTGCTGGGAGACACCGGCCGTGTGCTGCTGCGCCCCTCCGGCACCGAACCGCTCGTGCGCGTGATGGCCGAGGCCGCCACCCAAGCCTACGCCGACGAAGTCTGCACCCGCCTCGCCAAGATCGTCGCCGAAGAACTCGCGCTGTAGCACCCTTCCCTAAGGAAAAAAACAATGTTTGGAAAGAACGCCAAAGTCGACCTCGAACTCAACCGTGATGTCGAACAACTCATCAAAACCGGCGGCAAGGAGAAGCTCCTGCCCATCGTGCAGGCCGGCGAACCGGTGTTGCGCCAACGGACAGTGGCCTATAATGGCCAGCTTTCCAAGCGTACGCTCGCCAAACTCATCGATACGATGCACACCACCATGCTGGAGGCACCCGGCGTGGGGCTCGCCGCCACCCAGATCGGCTTGGGGCTCGCGCTCGCCGTGGTCGAAGACCACGTGCGCGACGACGAGGATGATCCGCGCGAAATCGCGGAATTCCCCTTCCACGTGATCATCAACCCGAGCTACAAACCCACCAGCGACAAAACCGCCTCGTTCTACGAGGGCTGCCTGAGCTTCGACGGATACCAAGCTGTGCGCAAGCGTTGGCTCGACATCACCGCCGAATGGGATGATGAAGACGGCAAACACCACAGCGAGCCGCTGCACGGCTGGCCCGCACGCATCTTCCAGCACGAAACCGATCATTTGAGCGGCGAGTTGTATATCGATCGCGCCGAAATCCGTTCGCTGACCACCAACGAGAACCTCGAGAACTACTGGTGCGAAGACCCGGTGCCCACCGAGGCCGCTGAAGAGCTCGGTTTCGCACTATGACCGACCGTGCATGGTTCGACGCCGCCAAGGGAGACATTCCCCAATGGGCGGCGTCCATGCCCAAGGACGCCGATGGCACCACCATCGACTGGGACTGGGTGCGTTCTCTGGACCTGGCGCATGGCGTCGGCACAATACCGGAATCCACCCCACAGTCCATCCACGACGCATTGAAGGCCGACTACGCCACACGCGAGCGTCTGGAATCGATCATCGCCCAATGCAACAGCGCATTCATGACCGATTTCGACCGGTTCATCGGCTCCTATCGTCTGCCTCGCGCGCTCGCCTACGCCAATCGTCGGCTCAACGACAACATCAACACGCTGTTGCATCTGGGCGAACAGCAACACCTATGGGCGGTCAGTCGCGAACGGCGGGGGAGGGCCACCATTGCCGTGCTCAAGCCGTACTCCGGCAGCGGCCCGTCGAACGATGACCAAGGCATGCTGGATCTGAGCGGCGAAGCCGGTGGCACATCTGCCGGAAACACTGCCGCCGAAAACAGCGATGTCAAGTTCCCCACAACAGTCGCCTTGGACGATGTCCAAGATCGTACGGCAGCGATTCTTGACGCACGCGCCGAACGGCGTAAGGCCCAGCGCTTCCAGAAGCGGGCGGGCGATGCGGCGATGGCCCGCGCCAATCTCTCCGGCGCGACTTCGCCGGGTGGTGCCGCTCTGCCGGGTGGTGCCGCCGCGTCTGGCAACGCTACCGGACACCATCCCAAGCCCGACTGGCGCGACGCCTACCTGCCCGGCCGCGACGTGGATGCGGTGATGGGCATCGACATCGAAACCACCGGCATCGATCCGGCACGTGACTACATCATCGACGTCGGCTTCGAGTTCATGAACATGGCCAGTCCGCGCCCGGCCGGCGAACCCGAGACATACGCCTATGAGCAGGGCTATTACGCCGCCGGCGACGCCTACGGCCAGTCCCGCCTCGCTTTTGGCGTGCCGCCGGAAAACGCGGCGCTCGGCAACGCCCTCATCGCCAAACTCACCGGCATCGATGTACGCGGCCGCAGCAGCGAGGCCGGGTACCGACTCTTCGACGAATGGCCCCAAGCCCAGGCCGGCCTGCTCGCGCGGCTTACCCAGCAGCCGTACGTGGCGCATAACGCCACCTTCGAACATAGCTGGTTCATGCTGAACGTCGCCGGATACGCGGAAAGCTGCCGCGCCGGGCGCATCACCATCATCGATACCCTGCCGATGAGCCGGCAGTGGGACCCCGGCGCGGTACCCACCAACGAGCATCCTTACGGAGACAACACGCTCGACGCCTACGCCAAACGTCAGGGCGCGCTTGATTCCGCCCACAACGAACGCCACCTGGGCCTTGAGGATTCGCACATCATGCTGGTGGCCATGAAACACCATCTGGCGGCGCTGAAAGCGCAAGGGAAAGGGCCGTGGGGGTCCACCGGCAGGGCGGGCGTCGGCGGCAAGTCCTGCGGTCGTAAGCGGTGAGTACACTATTGGTCTCGTGAGTAACTATCAGGACAGCCGACAGCAGCGTGAGAACCGCCGCCGCACCATCGTGCGTGTGGTGTGCGTGGTCATAGCTGTGGCCATGCTCGGCTCCCTGGTCATCCCGGCGATTTACGCGGGGCTTTGACGTTGCCTTCGCATATTCGTGCCCGCAGTTGAACACGTCTGATGCGAGGGATTCGTGAGGTCGCCCGGCCGGTTATCGGCAAGGCAGGCCCGGAACCTTCTGACAGCATGGATTGCAGGCGGATGCGCGTGTGGCGCGGCAATGCCCGCCAACGCCAGAGGAATGTGCGAAGGCTGTCAACAAGGACGTGACTTCCCAAGGAATCTCAAAGAATCAACAGTAAGGTAAACCACGATGGCAGAATTTGACTTTACCCAGGCGATCGGCGAAGCCCGCGCCAAATACGAATCCATCGCCAAGGCGCTGGACGTCGACCGACTCAAGGCCGATATCAAGGATCTCGAAACGCAGGCCGCGGCCCCGGGCCTGTGGGATGACCCGGAAAACGCCCAGAAGATCACCAGCCGGCTGTCCGCCGCGGAATCGCAGCTGAAGCGTCTGAACTCCGCCTCCCAGCGCATCGACGATGTGGAAACGCTCGTCGAACTCGGCCACGAGGAGGGCGATCAGGACTCTCTGGACGAGGCGCAAAGCGAAATCGGCGAGATCCAGAAGGATCTCGACCAGATGGAGATTCAGACCCTGCTTGACGGCGAATATGACGAACGTTCCGCCGTGGTGACCATCCGCTCCGGTGCCGGCGGCGTCGACGCGGCCGACTTCGCGCAGATGCTGCTGCGCATGTACCTGCGCTACTGCGAGCGTAACGGCTTCAAGGCCAAGGTCATGGACACCTCCTACGCCGAAGAGGCGGGCATCAAGTCCGCCACCTTCCAGGTGGACGCCCCCTACGCTTACGGCCGACTGTCCGTGGAAGGCGGCACCCACCGTCTGGTGCGCATCTCCCCGTTCGACAACCAGGGTCGCCGCCAGACCAGCTTCGCCGCCGTGGAAGTGGTGCCGCTGGTCGAGGCCACCGATCACATCGACATTCCGGATACGGACATCCGCGTGGACACCTACTGCTCCTCCGGCCCCGGCGGCCAGGGCGTGAACACCACGTACTCGGCCGTGCGCATCACCCACCTTCCCACCGGCATCGTGGTGACCATGCAGGATGAGCGTTCGCAGATTCAGAACCGCGCCTCCGCCATGGCCGTGCTCCAGTCCCGACTGCTCGTGCTGCGCCACGAGGAGGAGGCCAAGAAGAAGAAGGAGCTCGCCGGCGATATCAAGGCCAGCTGGGGCGATCAGATGCGCTCCTACGTGCTGCACCCCTACCAGATGGTCAAGGATTTGCGCACCGGCTACGAAACCAGCCAGACCCAGGCCGTGTTCGACGGCGACATCAACGCGTTCATCGAGGCCGGCATCCGCTGGCGCCACGAACAGCGCCGCGCCGCCGAAACCGAGGAGTAAGCAGCATTATGGCGCTGATCTCACTGGACAATGTGTCCAAGATCTATCCCAAAGGCACCCGACCGGCGCTTGACGACATCAACCTCGATATCGAACGCGGTGATTTCGTGTTCCTTGTGGGTGCGTCCGGCTCCGGCAAGACCACGCTCTTGAGCCTGCTGTTGCGTGAGGAAGAGGCCACCAGCGGCGAGATTCGCGTGGCCGGCAACGATCTGCGGCGCATCACCAACCGTCAAGTGCCGCAGTACCGCCGTTCGCTGGGCTTCGTGTTCCAGGATTACAAGCTGCTCAATAACAAAACCGTGTGGGAGAACGTGGCGTTCGCCCTTGAGGTGATCGGCACACGGCGGTCCACCATCAAATCGTTGGTGCCCAAGGTGCTGGATACCGTGGGGCTCACCGGCAAGGAAAAGAACTACCCGCATGAGCTCTCCGGTGGCGAGCAGCAGCGTGTGGCCATCGCCCGCGCCTACGTGAACCACCCGCAGATTCTGCTGGCCGACGAGCCCACCGGCAACCTCGACCCGACCACTTCGCTGGGCATCATGGAAGTGCTGGACGCCATCAACCGCACCGGCACCACCATCGTCATGGCCACGCATAACGAAGAGATCGTCAACTCGATGCGCAAGCGCGTGGTCGAACTGCACAACGGCAAGATCGTGCGTGACGAGGCTCATGGCTCCTACGATTCCGCCCTGTTCTTCCCGGATGCCGAAGTCGAAGCCAAGTCCGACACCGCCCATCATGTGCTGGCGGCGGCGACCAAGGCCATCGAGGGCAGTGACGAGCCGTCTGAAGGCATCGCCCGTTTGGCCAATTCCGTGCATTCCGGCCGCACCGGCCGCTATGGCGAGACGTTTGCGCCGCTGGAAGACACGCTGACCTGGGGCAAGGGCATTCCGTTGGATGAGCAGGCCGCCGCCCTGGAAAGCACCCAGGCGTTCGACCCGTTCAAGGACGAGTCCGCCGCGACCGCCGCGACCGCCGTGGTTGCCGATACGTCCGTGTCATCCGCCGCCGAGCCGCCGGCCCCGCCGGAGCCGCCCGCACCGCCGGAACCGCCCGCACCGCCGGAACCGCCCGCACCGCCGGCCAACGAGCAGTCCGCCGCCGAGCAGCCTGCTGACGAGCAGTCCGCCGACGAGCAGTCCGCCGCAGACCAAACATCCGACGATCAACCCGCTGAGGGCGCGAAGGAGTAAGGGGGGATCATCATGCGAGCACGATTCATTCTGTCCGAAACGTGGGCCAACCTCACCCGTAACCTGTCGATGCTGCTGTCGCTGACGCTGGTCACCTTCATCTCATTCCTGTTCATCGGCGCTTCGGTGCTTACTCAGGCGCAGATCACCAAAGCCAAGGGCGACTGGTACGACAAGGTCGAGGTCGTGGTGTGGCTATGCCCCGACGGCACCAGCCAATCCGCGAACTGCGCTTCCGGCAAATCGCCCTCAGCCAATGAGATCACGGCACTGCAGAAAACCATTCGCGACGAACTCAACGACGTGGTCTCCAACATTGACTACGTCAGCAAGCAGGACTTCTACGACAGCACATTCACCAAGCAGTACCCGAATGGCGAATTCCAAGGCCGTACGCTGACCGCGGACGATATGCAGGACTCTCTCTGGCTCAAGCTGAAGGATCCGACCAAATATCAGGTGGTCTCCGAAGTGCTCTCCGGCAAGGAGGGCGTGGAAGACGTCACCGACCAGCGCCAGATCTTCGACCCGGTGTTCGCCGTGCTCAACCGAGCCACGGCGGTTACGGCCGTGCTCGCCGGCGTGATGGTGGTGGTCGCCATCCTGCTGACCGGAACCACCATTCGCATGTCCGCCGCGTCCAGACGAACCGAAACCGAAATCATGAGATACGTGGGTGCCTCGAACTGGACGATTCGTCTGCCGTTCATTCTGGAGGGCGCCATCGCCTCACTGATCGGCTCGGTGCTCTCGTGCCTGATGCTTTCGGCCATTGTGAACGTGTTCATCACCGGCTGGCTGGCGAAATCCATTACATGGATTCCTTATGTGAATCAGCTCACGGTACTGGTGGTATCGCCGTTCCTGGTTGTGGGCGCGATACTGCTGTCCATCATCGCTTCAACCATTTCGTTGCGGCGTTATTTGAGGGCGTAACGCGACCGGCTTACCCGCGAGAAATGTGATGACATCGTGTGCAAGCCTCTCAGGTTCGCATGTTATGGTATTGGCTTAAGTGAGCGAAAGGACCATTCACATATGACGAATGTACGTGTGATCAAGCCCGCACTGGCGGCATTGGTGGCCGCCGCAGCCTGTGTGGGAGGTCTGGCGTTCAGCTCGTCCCAACCTGCCCAGGCAGACACCTATTCCGACCTGATCAATGCGCAGAACCAGCACGCCGCGTCGGTACAGCGCGAGGCCGAACTCAAGCAGCAGTTGGCCGGTGTCAACCAGGAACTGGCGGATAAGGTACTTGAGCTGGATGATTTGACGAACAACAAGATTGTCGCCGCCCAGAACAAGGTCACGCAGGCCAACGAGGATGCCGCCACCGCTCAGGACGAGGCCGACGCCGCATCCGAACGTCTTTCCGCCGCACAGAAAGACAAGGAGACGCTCGAGGAGCAGATCAAGCAGACCGGCAAGGACTACGATGACGCGCACGCCGCCGTGGCCCAGCTGGCCCGTGACGAGATGCACGGCTCGAATGCTTCCGACGTGATGAGCGTGGTCACGGGTGCCACCAGCACACAGGACTTCGTCAACTCCATGCAGTCCCGGGACGCGTTGTCCCGCAACGAGGCGAATGCGGCTTCCTCCGCCGCGAACTCGCTGAGCACGTCGAAGAACCGTGGCGAACGTCTGTCGGCCATCGAAAAGCAGATCGCTGTGCTCAAGACCCAGGCCGATGAGAAGGCCGCTTCCGCGCAGACCGCCGCCGAAACCGCGCAAAGCGAACGTGACGCTTTGGACAAGCTACGTCAGGAAGGCGAAGCAAGGCGTAACGAACTGTCTTCCATGATCGACAGTCTGGATTCCCAATCCGCCAAGCAGGCGGCCCAGACCGTACTGATCGCTTCCCAGATCGATTCCTACAATCGTCAGTACCAGAAGGAGCAGCAGGACGCCGCCAACCGGGTGGACACCGGTAACCAGGGCGGTACGCCGACCACTCCGGTGACTCCTACTCCCACTCCCACACCGACGCCGGCCCCCACCCCGACGGTTCCCAGCGGTGGCGGCAACAGCAGCGGCCAAGGTACATCGAACGGTGATTACGGCAACGCCTATGCCACCGGCCAGTGCACGTATTGGGCGTATGAACGCCGTAAGCAGATGGGCATTGGCACGCCGTCCTATCTCGGCAATGGCGGTTACTGGTGGCGCAGCGCCCCCTCGTACGGCTTGCGCGTGGACCACAACCCTCAGGTCGGTGCGGCGCTCTCCTTCTTGCCTGGTCAGGACGGTGCCGATGGTACCTATGGCCATGTTGCCGTGGTCGAAGCCGTGTATGGCGACGGCACATTCCAGATTTCTGAAATGAACTGGGGTGGTCCGTGGATCATGCACTACCGCACCTTGACCAATTTGGGTCAGTACTGGTTCGTCCACTGATCGGTTGGTTCGGCCGATATATACGGTTGAAGGGTTCCTCTTGAAGAGGAACCCTTTTTCGTATTCGAGGCCGGTCCGTGATATCGTCGGATGTTGCGTTGCTACCCACGAAAGGAGGAGACATGCCCAAGGAAACCGGTGAGAAACTCATCGTACAGAACAAGAAGGCCCGGCATGACTATGCCATCGAAGACAAGTACGAGGCAGGGCTGGCCCTGACCGGCACCGAGGTCAAGTCGTTGCGCGAAGGCCGCGCATCGCTGTCCGAGGCGTTCATCTCCATCGATCGCCGCGGCGAGATGTGGCTGGAGGGCGCGAACATCCCCGAATACCTGAACGGCACATGGAACAACCATGCGCCCAAGCGCAAGCGCAAGCTGCTGTTGCACCGACTGCAGATCACCAAGCTCGCCCGCGGCATCGAGGCCAAGGGATACACGATTGTGCCGCTGAGCCTGTACTTCAAGGACGGTCGCGTCAAGGCGGAGATCGCACTGGCCCGAGGCAAGAAGGAATTCGACAAACGTCAGGCCCTGCGCGAAGAGCAGGACAAGCGCGAAGCCCTACGCGCCATGCGCTACGCCAACATGCGCCACTAATCCCGTCCCTTGGCTCCCCTCCGGAGGGGAGCCAAGAGTAGGATGTCCACGTTGTGGGCCATTTCGCCCGCGATTAACGCTTCCGTAGCATTGCACTCCTACGCTCCGGAACCATCTGGGAAACATACCCGCCCAGCTGACTATCCGGAGAGAGGAAATCCAATGTCTCTAAGCAAGGGAATACAATCCGCTGCGGCCGCCGCCCTGAGCGCGGCCATGCTGATCGCCTTGGCAGCCTGTGGCACGACTGACAGCACCGACACCGCAGCCAAGAGCGGCGATTCATCCAAGGACTCGTCCAGCACTTCGATTCAAGGCTTCGACACCAGCAGCATCCAGAAGGACGACGAGATAGCCGCACTGCTGCCTGATTCCGTCACCAGCGACGGCACGCTGACCGTCGGCGCCGATACCTCTTACGCTCCGGCCGAATTCCTGGCCGAAGACGGCAAGACCCCGGTTGGCTTCGACGTCGACCTGTCCAAGGCCATCGCCGCCGTATTCGGCCTGAAGGAAGAAACCATCTCCTCTACCTTCGACTCCATCATTCCGTCCGTGGGCTCCAAGTACGACCTTGGCATCTCCTCCTTCACCGTGACCAAAGAGCGCATGCAGGCCGTCGACTTCGTCACCTACTTCAAGGCCGGCTCCACCTACGTGGTGCAGAAGGGCAACCCGAACAAGGTCGACTCCTCGAACCTGTGCGGCGTGAAGGTGGCCGTGCAGACCGGCACCACGCAGGAAGAGGAAGTCAACAAGGCCAACGAGCAGTGCAAGGCGGACGGCAAGGATGCCATCGACATCCAGTCCTCCAAGCTGCAGACCGATGTGACCACCGCCGTGGCTTCCGGCAAGGCCTCCATCTTCTACGCCGATTCCACGGTGTCCGCCTACGCCATCAAGCAGACCGGCGACACCTTGGAGACGCTCGGTGAAGACGCCGGCGGGGTGCCCGAGGCCGTGGCCATCAAGAAGGGCGATACCAAGACCGCCGAAGCCGTGCAGAAGGCCATCCAGAAGCTGATGGACGACGGCACCTACAAGAAGATCCTCGACACTTGGGGTGTTGGTTCCGGTGCCATCGACAAGGCTGAGATCAACCCGGCCGACGCCGCCTGATTGCCAGGTGTCCCTGTTCGTTCCCGCTGGCGGGAGCTGTCGCCGAAGGCGACTGAGGGTGGTCTGTAGCATAACAGCCACCAGCAGTTGTATTCTTATGCGGCGGCCTCCCAGCGGGAGCATTTGTATATGTATACGCTATAATGTATATTTATACCTGATTGTTGATAGTCGCTATAGGGCGGCTCCACAGAGAAGAAGAGAGAGATCATGCAGTTCAACAAGCTGAAGACCATTGCGGCCGCCGCCTTGAGCGTGGCCATGCTGTTCTCCGCCGCGGCTTGCGGCACCTCCGACAAGGCGGGTGACTCCGGTTCCGATAAGGGCGGTTCCTCCAAGTCGGTCACCATCACCAGCTACGACGTGAGCTCCGTGAAGAAGGACGATGCAATCGCCGCACTGCTGCCTGAATCCGTGACCAAGGACGGCAAGCTCACCATCGGCACCAACCCCTCCTACGCCCCGGCCGAATTCCTCGACGCCGACGGCAAGACCCAGATCGGCTACGACATGGATCTTGCCCGCGCCATGGGCAACATCTTCGGTCTCGATACCGAAATCGTCTCCTCCAACTTCGATACGATCATTCCGGCCATCGGCTCCAAGTACGATCTGGGCATCGCCGCCTTCACCATCACCAAGGAGCGCATGGAATCCGTCGACTTCGTCTCCTACTTCACCGCAGGCATGGGCTATGCAGTGGCCGCAGGCAACCCCAAGAACGTCGATGAGAACGACCTGTGCGGTCTGAACGTTGCCGTCGAGACCGGCACCGTCGAGGAAGAGGCCATCAACAAGACCGCCAAGCAGTGCAAGGCGGACGGCAAGAAAGACATCACCATCCAGTCCTCCAAGCAGCAGACCGACGCCACCACCGCTGTGGTGACCGGCAAGGCCGACGTCTTCTTCGCCGATTCCCCGGTTGTCGGCTACGCCATTGCCCAGACCGATGGTCAGCTGGAACAGCTCGGCAAGGACTTCGATGAAGTGCCGAACGCCATCGCCATCAAAAAGGGCGATTCCCAGACCACCGAAGCCGTGCAGAAGGCCATGCAAAAGCTTATGGACGACGGCACCTACACCAAGATCCTCCAGCACTGGGGCGTCGAATCCGGCGCACTGGACAAGGCCGAAATCAACCCGGCCGTCGAATAGCCGACAAGCTGTCGCGAAAATTCGAATGGGGCGCACTGTTTGTAACACAGTCGCCCCATTCGTACACTAAGGTTCAACGCTAGTTGCAACTTGCAGTTCAGGCTGCCCAACACGTCCAAGGAACCAAATTATGGCGAAGAAAGAAGTCGACGGTGAGGGAGTGAACATCCCCAACCGCATCAAGGCGCTGCCGGTCAAGCGCCCCGGCCCGATTGTGGCCGCAGTGATCGTGGTGCTGCTCGCCGCGATGCTCATTCAAGGCTTGATTACCAATCCGCGACTGGATTGGCCCACCGTCTGGAAGTACCTGTTCAACGAGAACGTGCTTGAAGGCATTCGCTATACCTTGGAGCTCACCGTGATCTCCATGGTCGTGGCGATCATCCTGTCGGTGATTCTCGCCATCATGCGCAAATCCATCAATCCGGTGCTGCGCGGCGTCAGCTGGTTCTTCATCTGGTTCTTCCGCGGCACGCCTGTGTACACGCAGCTCATTTTCTGGGGTCTGTTCGCCGTGCTGATTCCCAAGATTAGCCTCGGCATTCCGTTCACCTCGGTGGAGTTCTGGAGCATCGACTCCAACGTGGTGGTCACCGCATTCAACGCCGCATGGATTGGTTTGGCTCTGAACGAGGCCGCCTACCTGTCCGAAATCGTGCGTGCCGGCCTTGAAGCCGTGGACCCCGGCCAGACCGAGGCGGCCAAGGCATTGGGCATGAACCGCACGCTCATCATGCGCCGCATCGTGCTGCCGCAGGCTATGCGCATCATCATCCCGCCCACCGGCAACGAGACCATCGGCATGCTGAAGACCACCTCGCTGGTCACCGCCGTGCCGTTCACCCTCGAACTGCAGTTCGCCACCAACGCCATCGCCAACCGTATCTACAAGCCGATTCCGCTGCTTCTCGTGGCCTGCTTCTGGTACCTGCTGATCACCTCCATTCTGATGGTTGTGCAGTCCCGCCTTGAGGCGCACTTCGGCAAGGGCTTCAACGCCCGCCCGGTGGGCACCAAGGGCAAGCAGCCGCCATACGATCCGCCGTACCCCGGCAAGTCTGACGGCGAGCCGAAGGACGATGTGAACAAAATCAATCAGACCACCTTCGCTGGGCTGAATGCGTAAGGCGGGAGCGAGAATTATGACTACGAACGACATCACCAACTCCGCTCCGGTCGTGCGCAAGGCGGTTGACGGTTCCGTGATTCCTGCTGTCAAGGCCGTGCAGGTACACAAGGCGTTTGGGCCGCTGCATGTGCTCAAGGGCATCGATCTAACCGTTATGCCCGGCACTGTGA
>ERZ824488.1036-NODE-1036-length-33002-cov-14.219322_pt1 | contig 33002 bp, 27 predicted proteins | sample MGYA00519936_ERZ824488 | MGnify/ENA primary metagenome ERZ824488 (study PRJEB31778, sample SAMEA3449153) | human gut metagenome | biome: human gut; feature: human-associated habitat; material: faeces | place: United Kingdom | collected 2010/2012 ... | reverse complement strand
GGCTTTCTTAGCGTCCATTTCCGCTTTTTTCTTCGCCTTGATTTTGTCCTCATACCGTTTCTGTGCGCCGCTGGCTTTCCGCTTCAAATAGTTCTGATGGAGCCTGTCCTTGCGTTCTTCTTTTTTCCGCAATTCTTCCTGTTCCTCTGGAGTTAAAGGAACCGGCTGTAAGGATGGCGGGATATAGCGTCCTAAAAAATTGAAGTAAATTTCAATTTCCTGCGTGGTATCCTGACTGCCTTTTCGGGCGCGTTCATGGACAAGGATTTTCTCTACAAACTCGTTGAGCATGGTATTTGTCAGCGTGTCAAAATTCTCATACTTGTCAATCAGGGCAATAAACTTCTCCGCAGATTTCCGGCTCTGCTCATAGCTGGTAACGGCCTTTTCCAGTTCCGTGATTTCCGCATTGAGAGCGTCCTGCTCTTTGGCATACTGTGCGTCCAGGGCCTCATACCGGGCGTCCGGCAGCTTACCCAGGGCGTTGTCCTCATAGATTTTGCAAATCAGCCGTTCCAGTTCCCCGGCCCGCTTTTGGGCGGCGGCCAGCCGTTTCCGCTTCTTGGATATGTCGGCGGTCTGCTGGGCGGCCTGCGTTTCCTGGACGGTGCGGATAAACTCGGCCCGGTCATTCTTGGAATACTCTGCGATGGCCCGGAGCATATCGGCAATCAGGGTCAGAACGGCTTCGGCCTTGATACGGTGTTGTGTAGGGCAAAGGGAGCTGATAGGGTATTTCCCATACTGGCCGCAAGTGTACTGCGGGACGCGCTTACCGTTGTATGTGCGGTGAACATACATCTTGCCGCCGCAATCGGCGCAGTACATCAGGCCGGTCAGAGGATGGGCCTCCCCAAAGCCGTCCGGGTAGCGTCTGGCGTTTCCCCGGATACGCTGCACATTGTCAAAGGTTTCCTGGTCGATAATGGCCTCATGGGTGTTCTCAAAAATCGTCCACTCACTTTCATCTACATAGTGGCTTTTTTGTCCTTGAAGTGCTTGCGGGTCTTGAAATTGACCGTATGGCCTAAATACTCCCGCTTTTTCAGGATTTCAACAACAGTAGAGGCACTCCAACGATAAATATCCGCAAAGGTCTTGTTCTTGTTTACTCCTTCGCCATAGCGGGCAAGGTGAACGGCGGTCATTTCGATTTTTTCTTCTGACAGCTTGGTTGCGATCTAATAGGGGCCGTAGCCCTCCATTGCAAGCGCGAAAATATGGCGTACCACAGCGGCGGCTTCTTCGTCAACAAGCCAGTGTTCCCGCTTTTCGTCCCACAAATAGCCGTAAATGACAGTGCCGGTCAGGTGCTTACCGCTCATGCCTTTGGACTTGAACACAGAGCGGATTTTCCGGCTGGTGTCGCGGGCGTAAAACTCGTTCATAATGTTGCGGAACGGGGTAAAATCGTCATCGCCTTTCAGACTGTCCACACCGTCGTTGATGGCAATCAGACGAACGCCTCGCTGCCGCAAAACCTCCATAACTTGACCGACCTTCAGATAGTCGCGTCCTAACCGGCTCATGTCCTTGATGACGATTGCCTCTACACGCCCTGCCTCCACTTCCTCCATCATCGCCAAAAATCCGGGGCGGTCAAACCGGGTGCCTGAGATACCATCATCGGTAAAGTGCGTAGGGTTTGGCAGCCCATTCCGGCGGGCAAAATCCTCTAACATCTGTTTTTGGTTGGATATGGAATTGCTCTCGCCCTGTAACTCATCGTCCCGGCTCAGGCGCTCGTACAGTGGGGTAATTTTTTCATTTCTCATGGCTGTACCTCCTGAAACAAAAATGCTCTAAGTGATTGCTTCACTAACCATGACACAATCATGATTAAGAAGTCACTTAGAGCATATATCACCTGCTGCCAGCTTATATTTCTTATACTGCCGCACAGCAAAGTGTTCCGGTTCGCGTTCTTCCAGTGCTTCAAACATCAGATCGACGGGATTCTTGAAATCTTCGTCGTCCTCCCTAACCTCCATCGCGTTAATCATGCTGACCAGCATCGCAAAGTTTCGATCTTCTTCCGGAACAACGCCATACAAATAGCCGATCAGGGCGGTATAGAGCAGCGTTTCCGCCTATTAATGATAGGTAAGGCTTTGAAATAATCTCCGCCTTTTCCCCCATTCCGCACCGGACATGCGAGTTTCCCCGCATCCGGCGTTCCATCGGTCGTTTTGTTGGGCATTTAATCAATCACCAATAGAAAGTTACTGAAATTGCCGCCAGTTTTGCGGCAGCACGCAGATCATTGATTTTCGTCAGTTGCTTTTTTGTTACGGCTAGAGATTTGCAGTTCTTTTTGAGAAGTTGTTCATCTTTGCTAACCAACAACGGAAGATACCTTCGGTGAAACAGTAGCAGATTTTTATACTGCTCGTAACCACCTAATTCTTTTGGAGCTTTCATATAGCATACAACATCATCTGGTTTTATAAATTCTTCCCCGCTAATGGCACATTTGCATTTCTGGGCAGACAACAGGGATAGTCTGCAATCTGCATATTCCATGCTGTGACCATCAGGCAAAGTTTTACGCAACGCTGTGAATAATGCCATATTCAGTTCCAGATTTTCGTGTATCTTCTTTCTTCCAGACGGGGAATAGCAACATACAGCCGAACTGATACCGATAGCAGGTTTATATTTGACGAAGGCGATCGGATAAATCGGACGGTTTATGCCGGATACATATCTTATCATTTTCGACTTGCCGTATCGTTCCTTTTCGCTTTCTGTCATCACGCCGCCCTCGCGTATCAGTTGACCTCCGCTTTCCGTTTTCAGTCGGTTCGTCAAAACGGTCATGATTTTGCGGTGTACTCTGCGGCAGTCCAGACTAATGCAAGTTGCAATTCTGTAATAATTCTGTATGCCGAGCACCATTTCATCGAACAAACCAATTTCGTCCGTCTGTGTTCTTCCTTCTGCCGGTTTCGCAATGCGTTTTGCTTGCTCAAGCAGCTTGACTTCCTCCAGTTGCAGCTTTTTGTCACAAATATGGGATTTAACAACATACTTTTCGCCTTTGCGGTACACCTTGATTTTGAAACCAAGAAACTCCGAATAACGCTTACGAACATTGACAATGCGTGTTTTCTCTGGGGAAACTTCCAAGTGTAACCGCTCAGTAATCCACTTCGTTACCGCAACCATTGTTTTTTCTGCATCCTCACGGTTACGGCAGAAAACACGAAAATCATCTGCGTAACGCACGATAAACATTTCTTTGAGATTTGTTTTTCGCATTTTGCAGTAGCCCTTGCTTTTATCAAAGACTTCGGATGTGCGGATCATACGTCGCGTTCCATAGCGGTTAGCCAAAGGATGTTCCACCCACTGACTGTCTACCCAATGATCGAGTTCATTCAGTACAACATTTGCCAGCAGCGGTGAAATGATGCCGCCTTGCGGCGTTCCTTTTTCGGGATAGACCGTACTGCCATCCGGCATACGAATAGGCGCTTTCAGAATCCGTTTTATAACGAACAGAAGCTGCTTATCCTGTATGCCAAGAGACCAGAGTTGACGCATCAGTTTGCCGTGGTCTACATTATCAAAGAATCCCTTGATGTCAAATTCCAGCACATAGTGCAGATGTGCCCGTTGCAGCAACGAATATGTGCGAGAAATTGCGTGTTCTACCGACCGATTAGGTCGAAAGCCATAGCTGTTATTGCTAAACTTGGCTTCGCAAATCGGCTCCAATATTTGCTTGATACACTGCTGGATCAACCTGTCCCAGATGCACGGGATTCCCAACGGTCTTGTTTTACCATTAGGCTTGGGAATCTCCTTTCGTCGCACTGGTTTGGGGCGATAGCCGTGTTCGCTGCCTGTAACAATTTTCCTGACTTTATGGATAACTTCGGGCGGCGTCAGCCTGCCGATGTCACCCATGTTTTGCTTGTCTGTACCTGCGGTGTAACTGCCTGTGTTTGTCTTGATATTTCTGTACGCCAGCATGATGTTATCCGAAGATAAAATCTTCTCCATCAAATTTGGGAAAACATTTCCAGCCTTGCTTTGTGCGTACAGTTCATCAAATGTCTGCTGCATACCGTAATACTCGGCATGCCGCATAGCATCCATACACAGGCTCTTCTTCCTTTCTGTTGGCATAAGGCATCACCTCCCGATTAGAAAAGTGACCCTGTTGGTCTTACTCGAATCCTTATGATTGGATTGAATAATGCCCAATTCCAACGATTCGACTTGTGACCATCCCTCCATTCCCATTACAGGAACTTCAACGGTTCGATCACTACTTTTCAGCAGCAGTTCATCTGCTTATTGTTCTTCGCCAGATTCTTCCTTGCGGAATCTGCTGCCTTTCCTCGTTCCGGTAATTCTATCTGTGCATGTATACCCTTAGGTCTCCACTATGAGCCTGCCGGCTTGGCTGTGCCTGTAACACAACATGGCCGTTCGTAGGGACAATTTCTACTAAACCACACCGACTGCGCTTAAACGCACCCTTGCATTTCTACAAGGTCTTCTTATAGACCCGTACGTTCGCGGATTCGTCAGCTCACCCGCTACAATGAGCCATTCTAACCATAGATATTTTGTAGAACCTTGACCTATAGGCAACACAATCTGCCGCCAGATTACTTTCGACCACATATTTGTGGTTACGGCTGCTCTTGGTCGTTGTCGCGGGGCTTCATACACCAGCCATTACAGCCGACGCATGCCCGCCAAGGTCAGGCGTTTCCGGGCGTTACCCCTTCATTCCACCTGTTGAATTACCAGTTGTCCAAACAACGGATACCCGTTGTTTGTCCGTTGACTTCTTACCGTCAACGAACGAGTCGCACTTTCCCAGAAGGGGTCGTTGCTTTTACCCTCTCCTTTTGTATTGAGAATCAGGCAGTTTACCAGTTTCAAAATATCCTTTTCGCTATGGATATACGCCAGCGGATTATAGTTCATCGACTTTTTGAAATTGATTGTGTTGAGTATCTTGATGCGGTAGCCGCTTCGTTGAAGCAAGCTGCCGCATTCAACGAGGATGCTGCTCTTCGGGTCGGTCACAACGAACGAGCAGGGATATTTATCCGACACGCATTGCATGAGATTCGGTTTGACGAAAAATCTCGTCTTGCCGCTGCCAGAGCCGCCGATAATCAATACGTTTTTGTTGCGGGCATACGCCGGGTTCTTCGGGCGGCTGCTCATTGTGAGCCGTTCCGTCTGCGTCAAAATCACGTTGTTGGCAAACACGGGGTCGATAAAGGGCTTGATATCCTCCGGCGTACCCCAGCGTGCCGAGCCATACTCACGCCCTTTACGATACTTCTTTTTTTCACTGTCTTTAATGAAAATGAACAGACGAAAGCACGCGCCCAGCAGCAGCCCGATGCATAAGTCATGCAGCTCAAAGCTCGGCAGGGGCGACGCGAACGACGCAGAAAGGCTGTCCATCAGGCTTAGCAGCTTATACGCCGCATCCGTTCCTTCTGCCAGCCGCCATGCCTGTCCGATTTTCGTCGCGTAGAGCGCAATCAGCAGATACGGCAGCTCATGCAGCCATTTTCTTTTCATCGCGTCCTCTCCCTTTCCGCCTTGCGCGTCGGGACAGTCCGGGCGACCCTTTCCTTCATCTCATTCAGGATTTCCATCAGGGACGGGTGCTCTGCCTGACGAACGCGCCGATCTGTATATTCCTGAAAAGCTGCCGTCAGCGCGTCTGCGTCGCGGGCTTTAAAGAAAACGAGATATTTCGTTTCATCACTTTTCGCCCTCTTGACGGCGAAGTCCACGCCATATTTACGCGCAATGCGTTCAAAGGCATGGATATCGGGATCGTCGATCTCGATGTTGGTCATGCCCTGATTTTGCCGTGCAAGCTGTCGGACAGACTGCTTGCCATGCGGCACAGTCAATTTGCCGTGCATGGCGTGAAGCAGCTTTGCTATGCCGTTTTTCATTACCCTTCCTGAGAATTTGCTCGCATGAAATGCCATCGTAACGGTGCGCATTTCAACTTCTTCCTGCAAGAAAATCAACTCCTTTCTCTGATTTTACAGGCGATTCACGGCGGAACCGTCAGCCTGTGCAGCAAATACCTCATCTTACTTTTTCCTCCGTTTCCTGTCCGCCAGCCTGCGCCCGATCAGGATAATTCCGGCAAGCAGCAGCAATGCCGCGCCCTCCGTCATCATCGGGGTCAGCTCAATATCCACGCCGGTCTGAATATCGTGCTTTTCGTCCTCCTTTTTGTTGACAAGGCAGGGCATTTCTTCGGGAACAACATAGCTTTCGTCGATGGTGAACGTCAGCGTGTCCTCTGTTTTCACATAGCCTTGAAGCGCTTCGGTTTCGCGGATGACGTACTGACCATCATCGAGATTTTCAAGCAGCACCGTGCCGTCCTCGCCGCTCTCCATCTCGCGCAGCACATTTCCGTTTGCATCTTCCAGTACGAATTTCACGCCGGAAAGCGGATTGCCGTCGCCGTCCATCTTCATAAACATATAGCTGTTTGGCACGTTGACCAGCGTAATCGGCTCAGGCTGCACGAAGTCCTCGCCGATATGCAGCAGCATGTCCTCCATGCGTCTGTACCCATTGGGCGCGGCGGTTTCGCGGATAATCCAGTCGCCGTAGTCGATGTGACGGAAGATAAATTCGCCGTTTTCGTCGCTCGCAGCCACTTCGGTCACGACGTTGGTCGCCGCGTTAATCAGGCTGAACTCCACGCCCGCAAGCGGTCTGCCGGATGTATCCACCTTCTTATACGCAAGGCGCATCGGCGTATTGGTGACGGTTTCCAGCGGCTCGTTCGGGTTGACAAACGTACCGTCCACCGTCAGATGGACATACACGGCGGCTTTGAAATAGCCGGGGAGCGGCTGGGTTTCCTCGACGGTATATCTGCCATACGGGATTTTCTCAAACGTCACCAACCCGTTTGCGTCCGAAACGGCGGTCATCAGGCGCGTGCCTGTTTCCGTGACCAGCGCAAATTCCACGCCGGAAAGCGGCACGCCGTTTTCGTCCTGCTTGCGGAGCTGTACGCGGGTATAGTCGTCCCGCATCATCGTGTTGCCCGTGACATTTCCCTGCTCGTCCACCGTGAAGCGCGTTTCGGCTTCATTGAGCGCATAGCCGCTCGGCGCAAGGATTTCGCGGAAGGCGTATGTTCCCGGCGTAACGGGGATATCCGGGATTTCGCCGTTCGCATCGGTCGTGGCGCGGTAAATCATTTCGCCCTGCTCGTTTCTGACCTCAATCTGTGCGCCCGGAACGGTTTTCGCGCCGGTGATATCGGTTTTGGTCAGCGTCACGAGCGTATAAACCAGCTCGTCATAGATGGGCTGCGCCAGCTCGACGCGGATTACCGCATCGCCGCCCGGCTCAAGCGTAATCGGGAAACGGTTTGGATTGAGCTTCCAGCCTGTCTTGGCTTGCAGCTCGTGCACATAGTAATCGCCATGCGGAAATGTTCCGTCAAACGTCAGCCTGCCGTTTTCATCAGTCGTGCCGACAGCCACAAGCGTATCTGCCAGCAGGGTCACGCCGTTTTCATGGATATCCCGCTCGCTGAACAGCCCGAACACAAAGCCTTCGCCCGGCTCGCTGTGCAGCGTCCGCAGCACTTCACCGTTTGCTTCCGTCGTGCGAATGACTTCGGCTTCCTTGTGCAGCGTAATAGCGGCGGGAAGATAGGTATTGCCGACCTCCACGCGGATCTGCACCAGCGGGGTCTGATCGTCCGCATACGCCAGCTCGATTTCGTGCGGCGTATTATCCGGAGCGTATCCTTCCGGCGCTTTGAACTCGGTCAGCGTATATCTGCCCAGCGGCAGAAGTTTGGACGCATCCTCGCCGCCCGCCGTCGTGACGATCGTATCGACCAGCTCGCCCTCGGCGTACCACGCCGTTCCGTCCCTGCCGACGATCTCCTCAGCAGCACGCAGTTCAAAGACCGCGCCTGCCAGATTCCGCTGTTCATACACCGGCTTCTGCACCGCATCGCCGTATGCGTCCACGGTTTCAAAGCCGACGAGCATATCGCCGGTCTTTTTCACGAGAATCTGCCCCTTGACCGGCTCATCCTGCATTTCGATGTTCAGTTCATACGTCTGCCCGGGTTCGTCGCCGTCATGCCCGATCATCACGGGCAGAGATTCCGTCTGAATCAGGTATCCTTCCGGCGCGGAAATCTCCTCGATGTAGTACAAGCCCCACCTGAGCGTTTCCGGCAGGGTCACGCCGCCCGTTTCATCCGTGGTGAACGTGTCGATCTCCTTTTCGGTCGGATAATGCACCGTCTGGCGCACCGTTTCGCCGTTTGCGTCCTTGAGCTTAAACGACGTATGCGCCAGCGTGACGGTCTTGCCCGTTTCGCGATCCGTCTTGAGGATACGCAGGCGGTAGAGAATCGGACGGTCGCTGAGTGTCAGCGGCGGCGGGTTCTGGATATCCTCTGTCCCGTCGATTTCAAACTCAATCGCGCCTTTGATTTCATAGCCCTCTTTGCCCTTCGTTTGCTCCAGCACATAGATGCCGTAGGGCAGTGCCTTGGTTTTGGCGTATCCGCGCTTATTCGTCACCAGATGATCGCGCTCAAACGGACGCGCGTTCTCATAGCTGCCCGCACTTTTGAGATACACGTTGAACTCTGCGCCCGCTTCCGGCTGCTCGACGCGATCCGGGGCAGGGTCGTCGTGGTCGTCGCCTAAAATCTTGACGATAGCCTGTGCTCCCAGCCGGATGGTGTTGGTTTTCAGCCCTTCATATTCCACGACGGCTTCTTCTGACTGCCCTGCGGCGCTGACGGTATCGACGAAGATGTGTTTTTCGCTCGGATGATAGCCCTTTGGCGGGGTCAACTCCACGATTTCATACAGCCCCGGCCACAACTCGCCCGTTGCAGCACTCGCATCCTCTCCTGCCGTCGTCAGCACATCCACGACGGTATCGCCTTTTTTGAACAGAACGTTGCCCTGTCTGTCCTTGATTGCCGCGCCCGCCAGCACCTGAAAGACCGCGCCGGTCAGCTCGCCGTCGCCGCGCGATTTCGGCGGGTCGATGCTCGCCTGTCTGGGCAGGGTCTTTCGATTTTTGCTGTTGGGGTTATCGCCTGCATATTCGTCCTTATCGCGCTTATAAATCTTGATTTTGACCCGGACGGGCTGATTCGTCGCCGCAAGGTCGGTCGTTTCGTCGGGTTTGACCGTCGCGTCCAGCGCGATTTCTTCAAAAACGTAGCCCTTTGTCGCGCCATGCTCGCGCACGATGTAGCGTCCCTTGCGCAGCGGCTCGGAGATTGCCACGCCGTCCGCGCCGGTCGTCATGCTGCCGACAAGCGCATTTCCGTATTCGTCGTTTTCATAGATATCAAACTTCACGCCCGCAATCGGGTTGCCGTTTGCCCGGTCGGTTTTGGTCAAACAGATAAAGCCTTTGGTCGGCTCATTCTCGACTTCCAGCTCGCAGGTTTTAAAGTTTTCCTCGTCAATGACGATATCCACTGAAAAGCCCGTGTCCACGAAATGCTCCGGCACTTTGCTTTCCGTCACGCGGTAGGTTCCCCACGTCAGCCAGCCGGTTTCGGCAACGCCGTCCGCATCCGTCGTAATGACCGCGACCGCCTCGCCGTCGCCCGCTCCTTGATGGGATGGCAGACCGCTGATCCGCGTGACGGTAAACTCTGCGCCCGCCAGCAGCTCTTTTGTGAGCTGATCCCGCTTGACGATCCTGATCCTGCCCTGAATCGGCTGATTGCTCGCGCCCAGATATGTCGTTTCGTCCGGATTCACCGCCGCGTCCTGCTGCGCCAGTTCCGCCACATAGCCCGTCGGGTTTTCATGCTCGCGCACGGTATATTGTCCCTTGAACATTGCAGGCGACGTTGCCGCGCCGTTCGCATCCGTGGTCATTGTGCCGACAACGTTGCCACCCGCGTCCACGATATCGAACTGCACGCCCTCAATCGGTCTGCCGTCCAGCGCGTCGGTCTTGACGATCTGGATGAAGCCCTTCGTCGGCTCGTTTTCGACCTTGATGAGATAGGTCTTTCCGTTTTCCGTGCAGTCGATTTCGGTTGAAAAGCCGCTGGTTTCATAGTGCGCGGGAACTTTGCTCTCCGTCACGCGATACCGCCCATAATCCAGCCAGTCCGTTTCGGCATTGCCGTTTGCATCGGTGGTCAGCACGATGGGCGTTCCCGTTCCGTCTGTGCGTGTAATGGTAAACTCCGCGCCTGCCAATGGTTCTTTCGTCAGGCTGTCCGTCTTGGCGATACGGATTCTGCCCCGAATCCGTTCATCCGCGAACACCGCGCCCGTCGTTTCGCCTGCCGTGACGGTCACGCTCTGACTATCCGGCACAGCGACGAGATATCCCGTCGGCGCGTTGATTTCGCGCACGGTATAATTTCCTGCCGGAAGGTTATCAAAGTGCGCCGTACCGTCCGCGCCTGTGGTCTGCGTCGCCACAACTGTGCCGGAAACGTTCGTCAGCTCGAACGTCGCGCCCGCCAGCACCACGCCGCTTGCCGCATCCGTCTTAGTCACGACCAGTGCGCCGTTCGGCATATCAAAGCGGATTTCCGTGGACTTGAGCGGATACGGCGATCCTCGCTGCGGAATGACGACCTTCTGCACATTCGCATCCGGCACGGCGACCAGAAAATTGGCTTCCAGCTCCTCCGTCGAAACGGATTCCGCGGTAAAAGAAAAACCGCTTCCTGCTTGGGAAACGGTAATGGTGTCGCCGCTGTTCAGATAGACGTATGTGCCGTCCTCGCCGCCCGTATAGCCGGTAATCGTTCCGACCGAGCGGCGGATGCGAATGCGCGGCGCGTCCGTGGTCAGCGTTGCCGTGCCGGTGCATACGCCGTTGGCGACGGATACGGACACATTCGACACCGTGATTTCGCTGGTCATTTGCGCATAGGTCAGGGCATTTGCCGCCAGCCAACGTGCATATTCGAGATATTCCTTCGGCGCTTGTCCCGTCGCGCGGTAGAACTCGTCCATGTGCCAGTAATCGCGGACGTACTGCGAACCTTCCAGCTGCTTGATTACTTCCCGGATTGCAAACTGTCCAGCCGCTCTTGACCATTCCAGACATTCATCCTCGTACCGGTCAATCCCCATGAAGGGAAACGTGTGCCGCAGTACCCAGCCGATGGCGTGCATCGTCTTTTCGCTGTATATGATGCCGGAGTAACCCTGTGTCTGCCCGTACTGCGCCAGATCAACCACATGATACGGACCGTCCGGGTTGTTCCTGATGCCGGGGCTGTTCATCGTATGTTCAAGACAATAGACCACATGCTCGTTGATGTAATGCCTTGTCGCGTAAATCGCGCCATAGTTTTTTAGCGACGCAATCTGCACGTCGTCATGCACGGAATAGGCGTATACCGTCTGCCCCGCGTAAAACTCGCCCGTGTTGCCGCTGAGCGTCTGCAATCTCGGCGGGTTATTCGCCGCGTACAGCTCCACCGGCGTAAACGGGAAGGCGTAAGCCGTCACATCATAATCTGCCGCATCGGACGGCTGGGTTTCCTCCGCCAGCACCCAGACCGTCGCCGTGTCCGTCCACGCCATCTCTCCATCGGGTTCTTCCTCGCCGTACAGATAGCGCACCAGCAGCCATGTTCGCCTCATGCCGTCCTGCCGGACTTCTTCCACCCGGACGTTTGCGGTGCGGACAAAACTGCCATCGTACAACTCGCCGTCTACCTCGTCCGCCGTTTCATCCACATCCGAAAACACACGCGTGTTTTCCGTGACGAGAACGAACATGCCCGCCTGATACGCCGCTTCAGGTTCGGGCGTTGGCAGGGGGTCTTCGGTAACCTGCGGGGTCGGCTCTGCCGTGCCCTCCGGCGTTTCGGTTTCCGACGGCAGTTCCGTCGGCTCGCTTGAAAGCTCCGGCTCGCCTGTTGCTTCCGGTGATTCAACCGGCAGTTCCGGCTCGGCTGTTTCTACCGGCTCGTTCGGAAGCTCTGCTTCCGCGCCTGTTGCTTGAGCAAACCCCGTTTCTTCCGCCCATATCGACGTAGGCAGAGCCGCCGTCAGCATCGTCAGCGACAGCAGCAAAGACAAAAGACGTTTGATTTTGTGTTTCATAAGTTCCTCCTGCTTTTTTCAAGTACAGCCACGACTGCAAGCCGTCCCGCTTTGCCGCCATAGCTTCGGTCACATGTTATCAGCGTGAGAATGGAATCCTCCGCGCCGACCGTCACGCCCGTGTCGTACAGTGCGTTCCGCCGGGCGTATCGGATAAATTCCAGAAATGCCGCGTCGCTTTCAAAATCCGCCTGTGAAGCGTCCCACTCGCCGCTGTGAAAATTCAGCACGGCGAAAATGCGGTATGCGCCGCTTTCATACAGCGTATCGAGCAGCATGGTTTCGTGTCCGGCATAGAAATCCGCATCCTTGTACCGCATGAGCGACGTGAACATCTTCTCGCCGGTGGATTTGAGATGATGCCCGTAAATGGCGATATTGCGGCTGGGGATGCTGTAATCCGTTTTCATCAGCGAAAACAGCGTTCCCGCCGCACCCTGCTTTCCTGTGAACGTATGATGCAGGTAATGCTCGGCGTCGTCCGTCCAGACGACGGGATAATCCACGTTCGTGCCGGGAATCCTAATCCACGCGATGAAATCGTCGTTCTGTGCCAGACACGCCGCAAGGTCTGCGCCTGTCCCGATGTCGATTTCAGGCGGGGATTCATCTGTTTTGGGCAGTTCAAGCGGTTCTTGCGTTGCGCTTGGCAAACCAAGCAGTACGCGCAGGGCACTTTTATCCTGTGCAGGCGCGTCCGTTGCCTGCGCCGGTTCCTCGCTTTTGAGCTGAACGCGCAGGTCGTCATATTCTGCCGCGCTCCGATTCATTTCCGTGTTCTGCCCGATGAGCGGGCAGAGCAGCATTGCCGCGCCCGTCACAGCCATTGCCGCCGCAAGAAAAGCCGAGGGCGAATCCGCATGTTTTTGCTTCATGATGTTCCTCCCTTCTCACAGGCAGTACAGCTTCCTGCCCTGTATGGCGTAGACCAGAATCGGGGTACAGTCCGGCGTAAACAGGTAACACCTGCCGGATTCAATCTGCGTCAACGCGCAGAGCTGGCAGGCTTTTCCGTCCACCGGCGGCACGGCGAAGAACAGCACCCGTCTGGGAAACCAGCCGCCGCTAATCTCGCACGTCCGCTGCTCGGCTTCCTGCTCCAGCTGCATCACCCGAAGCGCGGTTTCCGTCCGCTTTTCGGGCAAAAGAAAACCTGCTTGCGTATCCTGCCGCAGCAGGTTCTCAAGCAGGTCGTCTTTGCTCATGCAGCCGGGAAATCGGTCAATGGGTTCGAGTTCACAGGCGAATTGAAAATAGTTTTTCATGGACACCACTCCCTTCTAAAGCTCATCGAGCCAGTTTTCATAATCTTCCTCCCGCTTTCGCCGGTCGTATCGCACCTGAGCGTCGTAGTAATTGCCCATCGTCGCGGGCGCGTTGAACAGCGTGGTCAGCAGATATTTCTTGATGTTGCGGACGCGGCTCGCGTTTTGCTCAAGACAGCCAAAGATGTACTCGATGTGCATACTGTTGATCTTGCGCATCCGCTCTCTGACCAGCTCAGCGGGATACTCCGCCCCGGAAATCGTGATTGTTTCCCTGCCGGTGCAGAGGATTTCCACCATCAGCTCGACGATCTCATCCATCCGATCCCGGTTATACGGCGTGACAAGGCAGTCATACCCGATCTGCGACCGCACGCTGTCCCGAATCGCCGCAGCATCTCCCTGCCTTTCCTTGAGATGGATTGATGGATAAGGATTTTTTCCCTGAGTATTTGGTGGATACGTTTTTTCTGAATTCGTGTTTGATCTATTCGTATTTAATTGTGCGGGATTTTCCTGTTCAGGTTTTTCCTGCTTTGGATTCTCCTGCACAGGCTTTTCCTGAACCGGATTCTCCAGTCTTGGATTTTCCCGTTTTGGTTTTTCCGGCTTAGGTGCGTCCTGCGCAGGCTGACTGTTCATGTGGCAGTCCTCGTAGATCAGGTACTCCGTCCCGCTCAGCCGTCCGCGCTCGTCCCGTTTCCGATTTCGGATCACATAGCCCGAACGCTCCAACTCCTTGACGGCTTCGCTGATCGCGTCCACGCCCTCTTTGCTGATTGCCGACAGCCCCCGCAGCGTATAATCCCAGTTCTCCGGCAGGGACAGCATCACCGACATCAACCCTTTTGCTTTGAGCGTCAGGCGTTTATCCTTCAAATGCTGATTGGACATCATCGTGTAGTTTTTGGTTTTGACAACTCGAAAGACTACGGTCATTGCGTTTCACCTCCCTTCGTCAAAAACGCCGCATAGTTCATCTTGCTTCTGCCTATACTTTTATTGAAATATCCGTAATTTTTTTACGGACTCCTATTGACACTCAGATTTATCTCGTTTAGAATGTTCTTGAAAGGGTGATTATACATGCTGAAACTCTTTGAAGTATCAGGCTTTAAAAATTTTCTTTCTCCTATTCGAATTGACTTTTCCGATGTTAAGAATTATCAGTTCAACGAAAACTGTATCTGTAACAATCTTCTTCAAAAACTGATTGTATACGGAAAAAACGCTTCTGGCAAATCCAACCTTGGGCTTGCCTTATTTGACATTGTCTCCCACATGACTACAAACAATGTCACACCTGGGTTATACAACTTTTATCTCAATTCCGAATCAAAACTCGAATTTGCTGAATTCCGATATGTTTTTGTTTTCACTCCTTATCAAATTGATTATTTATACCGTAAAAATGACAATCAAGATTTGGTATATGAACGTGTTATTCTTAATGATGATCTGCTATTTGAATACAATTATGCTGAGAAACGGGGAAATTTATCCGGACTCGAAAAGCTAATTCCTACTCTCAACCTGAACTTCAGAGGCAGCGATTCACTGCTCAAATATGCCATCACAAACTCTGCTTTGCCAGACAATCATCCTCTTTATCAGATGATGTCTTTTATTTCCCACATGCTTTGGTTTCGTTCTCTCGACGAAAATCGCTACATTGGCTATAAATCAAGAAGTTCTGATTACTATGACTTTATTTTTGAAGGAGACCGTATTAAGAAACTTGAAGATTTTCTACACGTTGCCGGCGTAGAAGAAAACCTCGTCGCAAAAACCACACCGGAAGGAAAGAAAAAACTTTATTTTGATACGCCTTCCCCTCTTCCGTTTTTTATGGTTGCATCAAGTGGAACGCGTGCTCTTTACACCTATTTCTACTTTACTGAAACTTGCCCGGATATTTCCCTTATGTTTATTGATGAATTCGATGCCTATTATCACTACGAACTATCTGAAACCATTGTCAAATTGATTGAGAAAATGCCGCACTGTCAGGCAATTCTTACTTCACACAATACCAATCTGCTTTCTAATCGCATTATGCGTCCAGACTGCTATTTCATTCTTTCAGACGGTAGACTCACATCATTTGCTAATGCAACAAAGCGTGAACTCCGTGCTGGGCACAACCTCGAAAAGCTGTATATGAGTGGTGAATTTGATGTCTAAACGAAAAATACTTCTTCTAGTCGAAGGAGAAAAAGCAGATATAGCTGTAATGTGTCGGCTGCTTACTGTCTATAATCTGAATATAGATTATGAAATCATCCCATATTGTACCAATATTTACAGACTATATAAGGATTTTTTTGATTCTGGCGACGATCCTGAAAATCTTGATCTATTGCTTCTTCTTAAATCAAGAGATAAAAATCCAGACCATGCATACATCTTCGATGAACATTACTCTGATATTTATCTTGTTTTTGATCTCGATCCTCAAGACACCGGTTTTTCTCCTGATAAAATCCGTAAAATGATCGATTTTTTTCATGAATCTTCCGACATGGGAAAGCTATTTCTGAACTATCCAATGGTTGAATCATTTTATCACCTCAAATCACTTCCGGATGCTAACTATGACGAGCGCTTTGCTTCTATGGATGAATTGAGGCGCAAAGCCTATAAACAGCGTGTGCAGAACGAAAAATATGCAAAAAACTATCAACTTTGTGCATCAAACCGTAAAACTTGTAACATTGTCATTCATCAAAACATCGAAAAAGCGCTCTATTTAACCCATTCTCTCAACAATAACTCTCCTTTTAACCAATCCGCCATTTTAGAATCTGAACTGAATTGGATCGCCTCTGAATCTAAAGTTCCAGTTCTATGTACCTGCTGTTTCTTTATTCCCGAATATCAACCTGCATTGATCGAATCCGACGATTAACTTCAAAACGACGTTTCAATATGCGTCGTTTTTTGTTTTATCTCTATACCTATTCGTAAATTAACCAACAGAGGTGCTTTACATGCCTTATATCAAGCGAAATTTAGAGAAAATCGTTCAAGAAGTGACACTGGAATATCCTGTCATACTTCTCGCGGGACCGCGTCAAGTCGGTAAAACCACCATGCTGATGAAACTGATGGAAGGTTCCGAGCGCAGCTATGTAACGCTTGACAACTTGAGTGAAAGAGCCTTAGCAAAAAGCGATCCCGAACTTTTTTTGCAGCTCCACAAACCACCCATCTTGATTGATGAAGTTCAATATGCGCCTGAATTATTCACATACATCAAAATCTATGTCGATCAACATCACACACCCGGTTCTTTCTGGCTAACCAGTTCACATATCTTCAAGTCGTTGCAGGGCATTCATGTGTCCCTCGCAGGACGTGTTGCAGTCTTGTCTATGACCAGCTTAACGCAAGCGAAAAGTTGCGGCGAATCCGTCACTCCCTTCACTGTTGATCTTGAAAGTCTGACTGAGCGTGCAAAGCACCGGCAAGCCGCCGATGCGCATGCCCTATTTGAGCGTATCTTCAAAGGTTCCATGCCTGCGCTGCTCAGTGGTTCTGTCAGTAACAGCCAGATTTTTTATAGCAGTTACATCAGCACATACATTGAACGCGATGTTAAAGATCTTTCTGATTCCATTGACTCTTTGAAATTTCTTCGCTTTATCACCTCTGTTGCGGCTCGTTGCAGTCAGATGTTAAATGTCGCCGATATCGCGCAAGATGCCGACATCAACCAACAGCAAGCCAAAAACTGGCTCGGCATTTTGGAAACGCTCGGCTTGATCTTTTATCTTCATCCTTACTCGAACAATCTGCTCAAACGTCTTGTAAAAACACCTAAACTCTATTTTTACGACACCGGGTTGGTTTGCTATCTAACAAAATGGAGTAATGCCGAAACGCTCGAAGCTGGTGCTATGAACGGCGCAATTCTGGAAAATTACGTTGTTTCTGAAATTGCAAAAACCTATTTGAATAGTGGAAAAGAGCCTTTCATGTACTATTACCGGGATAAAGATGCCAAGGAAATTGATATCGTACTGGAGCATGACGGTATCCTAAATCCTCTTGAAATCAAAAAAACTGCCAATCCCGGCAGCGAACTGACAAAAGTATTTTCTCTGCTCGATAAAGCTTCCACTCCTCGCGGAAAAGGGGCTATCCTTTGCATGAAGCCCGCTCTTGGTGCCATCGATAAAGAAAACTATATTATTCCAATTTGGATGATCTAAGGTTTATTTACCTTCGTAGAAACGTAAAACTGCCCGCTTTTTTCGGCGAACAGTTTTTCATATTCACTTAATTATCATTACATTTCACGACTTGATCGTTTTGCTCAATTCTTCGACTTCCTGCTTTGTCAGCTTAGTTACACTAATCACCTGTTCTTCAGGCATTTTCAGCTCGAGCAAACGACGAGCAATGGTCATTTTTTCATTCAGGCTTCCTTGTTTTTGTCCCATAGAAATTCCTTCATCAACCATTTGTCGAATCGCTTCACACATACTCGTATTTTCACCTTCAAAGCACTTGAGCATAGCTTTTACTGTTTGATTGTTTTGCTCAATTCTTCAACTTCCTGCTTTGTCAGCATTGTTAGATCAACAACCTGCTCTATGGGGTAGTTTTTTTCAAGCATACGACGAGCAATAGCGAGTGTCTTCTGCATTTCGCCGCGCTTCTCGCCACGTTCTTCGCCGCGCTTCTCGCCCAGCATGATTCCTTCATCAACCATTTGTCGAATCGCTTCACACATATTTACAGCCTCCTTATTCGGGTCAATCGCAATTCCCGCGTTCGTCATAGCATTGATGACCAGTGCCGCGTTTGTTTCCAGACAGCTGAACTTTGAATCCTCATTCAGCAATTTTTCCATCCGTGCCTTATCCCGCTGGTATTTAATATACGCCAGCACTTCACGCAGACTACTGTTCAGCTTCTGAAGGTCATTGTCGCTCATCTCCATCGGGTCAATCATGAAAACCCGATAGTCCTGAATAAACGGAAGGACTTTTTCGGGTTGCTCGCCATACATCTCGCGCAGGCTGAGCGGCGCATCCCATTTCTTTCCGCCAAAGTTAATGACCAGCGTAATCACAGGGGACAGCCGATCTTCTTTCTTCATACCAGAAAGATATTCTTCCGATGTACCATTTTTTCCTTCCTTACGATGCTGGCTTGCCAGATCACGCACCTGCTTTTCGAGCTGCATGGCATCGTATAGCATGTTGCGAACCGGCATGGCATAATGCACATGGCTCTGATTCTCTATTCCCAGCACGAGATAGGTGTACCGATCATCCGTTTTAACCGCCAGCGTTTTAAGCGTATCGCGGTATTTCTGCGCCGCTTCCGGTTTGCCTTTCTCATCCTCATGATATGGAATCACATACTGCGTTGTATCCATATCGGTCAGTTGTTCCGGCTTAATGACCTGTTCGCCATCATAAATCAGATAGTTAAAGGCATCTGCAAACACTTCCACTTCCGAAACATACTGTTTGGTTGCCGTATCCTGAATGGACATGTTTTTTCTCTCCTTTGAGCCATCATTTCATCCGTCCATGCTCTATTTCAATTTTATTTTATCACGTCGCTTATGATTTCGCAAGCATTTATGATTCATTACCGTTCCTGCGAAAGCTGCCGCTTTTTATACCAGCCTTCCAGCAACTTGATGATGGTATCTTCCATTTGCTTTGGCGTGTAGGATTTCGGAAAATACTTGCGCAGCGTTTCGTTTTTCAGTGTCACCCGATCAAGGTCGGTTTTCTTTTCTTCGCTCATAACTGCCCGCATCACATCAAGGGAAAGCATCTTCTGCTGGCTGAATTTCTTTAATCGCTGTGCCTGAGAAAGCGACGGGGTTGCCTGTTCACTGTCCATTGCTTCAAGCAGAAGCGTCTGCTCCTCCTTTTTCAAATAGGACAGCTCAACGGCGGGATTAAGCGCAATTTTGCGTTCATCCACCATGTCCAGCAGGGTGGGAATTAACTCGGTCAGGCGAATAAAACGCTGTATCTGGTTTCGACTTTCCCCGACCTGTTCAGCCATAATCTGGTCTGATCTTTTTTGTGTCCCAACTTGGGACACATTTTCTCTTGATGGTCGTCCCGCCTGTCTTTTCATCGCTTCCAGCTTCATTTTATAGGCGAAAGCCCGTTCACTCGGCAGTAGCTCCTCACGCTGCAAATTGCTATCCACCATGATGATCGTGGCAGCATCGTCGTCGAGGTCGCGAATGATGACCGGCATGGTTTCCTTTCCCGCCAGCTCGGACGCATGATGCCGCCTGTGTCCTGCGATCAGCTCATAGCCGCCGTCAGGATCAGGACGCGCAATCGCGGGGACAAGCACGCCATACTCGCGCACGCTTTCCACTGTGTCTTGCATCGCCGCATCGTCCTTAACCTTGAACGGGTGATTCTTGAACGGATGCAACTCTTCTAATGGGATATTCTGTACCTTTTCCCGTTGAGTATCTTCTCGAATTTCCTCCGTCGCAAAAAGATCATCGACCGATTTCAGCTCGATGTTTCTGGCGCTGCTTTTCATGCTGAATCACCTCTTTCGTCAGCGCGCTGTACGCCTGCGCGACTTTGCCTTTCGGATCATACGCGAAGATGCTTTTTCCTTCGGCGCTGCACTCCGCCGCCCTGATGGAGTGCGGGATTACGGTATCAAACACCTTGATCTTTGTTCCATACTGCGTCCGAAGCAATTCGCTGATTTCACGGGCATACGTCGTGCGGCTTGCCATTGTAATGAGAATTCCTTCAACCCGCAGCCCCCTGTTCAATCCCCGGCGCATCCTGACGATACTTTCCATCAGCTTGCCCAGTCCATCCACCGACAAATAATGCGGTATGGTCGGAATCAGCACGCTGTCTGCCGCCGCCAGTGCGTTGATCGTCATCATGCCCAGCGACGGCATACAATCCAGCAGCACATGGGAGTAGTCTTTTCTGCAATCGTTCAGCACCCGTTTCAGCACATTCTGCCGTGTATCCAGCGACGCTTCCACGCCGGATAAGGCAATGCTGCCGGGAATCAAGTCCACCCCTTCCGCATGATGCAGAATCGCTTCTTCGGCATGAACGGGCTGTTCCTGAAGAACTCTGCCCATGAGCGTAGCCAGCGTCACCGGCAGGGTTTCCGGTTTCCTCCATCCCAAACTGAGCGTCAGGCTGGCTTGCGGATCGCAGTCCACCAGCAGCACGCGCTTTCCTTCTCTTGCCAAACCAATACCCAAATTGGCGCAGGTCGTCGTTTTGCCTACGCCGCCCTTCTGATTCGACAGACTGATAATTTGCGTATCCATGTTTTCTCCTTTCTGATGAATACAAAAAGGACGCTCGTTGTCGGAGTGTCCCCAAGTTACTGAGATTGAATTTTCTTATCTCGCGATCAGAATTGTCCTTTAACCTTTAAGGTTTATCATAACTCGATAGTCCGTGTTGTTAGCATGGAGTGTATCGAAAAAGTCATTAAAATTAGAAAGTTTTTCTTGAATAACAGCAAAAACCATTGATATTTCCGATGCTTTCTGCACATGTTTTTGCGGAGATATGTGCAGTAACCGAAAAAGAGGTCCCTGTTTCTGCATATACCCAAATATAATTATATGCAGAAAGACCGCCAACCTAATTTGTTTTGCCTATGCTGTCTTTTGGGTTGGACAGGCTGACGATTTATGCAGCCGATGAAAAAGGAACTGGCAGAACACCGCTGCAACAGCTCCTCATTCTGTGTTTTCTCATCTCGTAATGTCGTCCCAAGTAATGATATCGGGACATTTTAACAGATTATCTTTCAAATCAGCCGGATTCATGAATTCGCCTGTCTGAGCATTTACAATCATTGTATGATAATCGTGTCCTTGCGTTACTCGTACATTTTCCATTTCTGCATAATGCTTTTGTTCTTCTTTAGGATTAAAGAAGTAATCGCACTCGACTTGCCACACAGGATATAATACGATTTGTTCGTTTTCATCAAGATAACAGCAGTATCCAAATCTTATCTCATAGACATTGCGGATATTGCCCTTTTCAATTTGTTTTTCGACGCTTGATATAACCTCATCAAGCGTACACAATGGCACATCATCGACTACCGAAGCAACTTTTTTCAGCGGTCGGAACTGTATTTGATATCCGCCATCGACATATGCAATAAACCCCCATATTGGGGATATATAGTATCCCCAATACTCGACTCCTTTCGTCTTCCAGCTTTTCGGAAATTTGAACCCCATTTCTTTTTCATTAGCGCCATACGTTATATCTCCGGCACCCATTAAAATGGGAATTCCATCTATTTTTTGCCTCAATGTGCAGTTGTAGCATGGACGGGTATTGGGCACAATCGTCACCCATGTTACATCTAAATTCAAATCATAATCTGGGAAGAATTTTCCGAGTTCTTGATTAGCATAATCTATACTGTCTTGGACTGTAAAATCGTATCCGTCTAAATATGGATATAACCGATCTACCTCGTTTGAACAATATTGAATTCCACTGAAACTTTCCAATTTTGTTGTTTCTTTATTTATTTTTGTATTCAGATCATCGTATTCGAATAAAACCAGATTTCCATCGCTCTGACAAATATATACAGCGCCTCGTTCATTTTTCTCCTGATTCAGATAATTCATTATGATGACATTATCTTCCTCTCGTTTTTCTTTCTGTACCATTGATTGGGGATAAATGTTCAAGACGTTTTCTATGGGTAGAATCTGATTTTCCATAATTTGAATCGGTACTTTATCTACTTGAGGAATGATTGGCGTTACATCTACGCTAATCGTTCTTCCGTATCGGTCAACATATTCTTTTTTCCACTCGATATTTGCTTCTGTTTGGAGTTCATTTATGCCGATGTATTCCGCGCGTACCGGTTTAGTCATGCCTATTATCCACGGTATGGCGCAAAGTAACATTAAGGCAGGAATTTTCTTAAACATGTTCTCTCTCCTTAAATAATGGGTAAGTTGTTCCGCTCCTTTATTCCAACTGTACAAGCCTCGCCTGACTCTATTTCCGTAAACTTTTTTATGCCTTCTTAATCCACTGGAATCACAACCTTTTCATCTAAACTTTCTCACTTATATAGACGTAAAAATTTTCTCATATTTACACCTTTTTTCGTTTTTGTCGGATATAAATCAATAAATCGCAATTCGTAGCTCGTTTTCTTTTCGAAAAATCACTCTCAACCATAGCATCATTTTTTCGTTTTCCTTCCCAATATGCAAAAAGCGCAGCCTTTTCAAGCCGCGCTCTCTCGTCTATACTGTTATCGTTTCAAAGTAATTCACGTTTCCGTCATCCATTTTCACTGAAACGCAGATTCTACGATTTCCAGCCCCGATATGTCGCTTCAAGCGTCCGCGTCTTTTCCCGAATCTCCTCGGCAATCACTTTGCAGTTCTTCGCGTTCATTCCCGCCGCTTTTCCAACTGCCAGCAGCTCTTTCATTCCCGGATTCCTGCCGTTTCCATCCACCGTCGTGCTATGCTCTCCGAAGTAGGTCGTGCTCCACGTCAAATCATACGTCGGCGACGGATGCCAGCAATCCATCTGTTCGTCATAGATCCAGCTGAAATTCTTCGCATGGTCATCACGATTATGCGCAAAGACATTGAAACACATCCGTCTGTACATCTGCTCCAAATCTTCCCGATTATCCAGAGAAAGAATCTTCGTCAGTTTCATCAGCGTATGATAGTCCATCGCGGCAGTGCGCCAATCCACTTCCAGAATCGCCGCCGCAGTCAGCATGTGCTGCCGCTCGATATGCCCATCCGTCTTTCTTCGGTCAAACCGCTTTACAGCAAAATAACCCGCACACACATCGGACGGCATCAGTTTGGTTTCCGGCACGATGATTCCACAGCCCGCAGCGCAATCCATATAGGCTTTTTCCATCGTGCCGCTATCCTTCATCTCATCGGAAGCCGGAAACTTGATGATCCACTCATCCGTCATGATCTTCGGTCTTGCACCGCCGGAACTGCCGCCCATTTGGAACAGTTCATCCAGATCGCCTGCATCTTCGTGATTCAATATCGCATGACATTGAGCGGAAAGCTCGTCCAAATCGTCAATCGCCGTATCCTGTCGAATATTCCACGCCGGGCGGTACGACAACGCGCCCATTCCCGAATCGCCGACGATCGCCAAACGCTCCAACTGCGTCATATCCGCAGAAAGAATTCCCCGCGCCTTTAACATCCGATCGACCAGCAGCTGCCCCCACGCATCCGGCAGACTATCGGCAAACACGCCCCACAATCCGGAAAACGCTTGGCTCGTCGGAACAAAGACCTTTTGCTCCACCGGCAGCGAAAACGGACTGATTGCAAAGCCGTTGTCCAGCCATTCTTCCGAATAAGCGAACGCTACCCGCCGATCCGCGGTCTGCGCCATCGTTCCGACAAATCGCTCGCCGAGGTAGACTTCGAGCTTACGTTCTTTCACGGATAACCTCCTCAATGCTGCCGTATTCCACATTCGTGAACAGATTTTTGATTTCATCCGCGCAGTCCAGTGCAACACACAACTTTGTCAGCGAGTTCAACGAAATCTGCCCCGTCGTTTCAAAGCGCTTGATGCTGCCATAGCTTACGTTGCTCTTTTCGCTCAGCGCCTGCTGTGAAAGATTGCGGCGCTTGCGGATGCGGCTCAAACGCTGCGCCAACGCTTTGTCGATTTCCTCTGGCGTTTCCCAAACGAATTTCATGTCATCCTCCGACGGATCATATTTGATACAAATCTCTAGAAGCCACGCTTAATAGACCATATTTTATCCATTTCAGTATATCACAATGCGTTTTTGTTTTCAAGACGATACTCCCTATGCAAAAAGCGCAGCTTCTGCAAGCCGCGCTCGATCATTCGGTTTTCCGCTTTTAGGCATATTTCTCAGTTTCATCGCTCCTCTGAACCGCTGAATGGATCGCTTTTCAAATACCGTTTCATCAGGAACGTGCAAAAATACGGAAAGGTATAAACGTTATCACTGAATCCAATGTTGCCACCCGTCAGCTTGATTCCATGATGGATCTCAGGATATCTGTCATTCTCAATCAACGCCTGCATGGACTTCGCTTTTCCGCTTTTCGCCTTCACTTCAACGGGAATCAGTTCGGAAGCCGTCCTGACAAAGAAATCTTCCTCCAGCGTTGAATCCTCCCGTTTATAGTAATACAATTCATATCCGCTCTTTACGAGCGCTTCTCCAACGACATTTTCATATAGTGCGCCTTTGTATACGCCAAGATTTTTATTCGCTCTCAAATCTTCCTGTGCTTCTTCATCCAAGAGCGCCACCAGCAGCCCACTGTCGGCAAAATACACCTTCATTTTTGTGTCGTCACAGTTTCCCCTAAGCGGCAGTTCAGGGAAATGAAGGCAATAACAAATATTGATAATTCCCGCATCATTCAGCCATTCTATACAGCCCCGATAATCCTTGAACCGCGCTCCGGACGCCACTTTAGAAATTTGGAATTTCTTGTTTTCTTTCGCAAGCTGCACCGGAATCTGATTGAAAATATTCAAAATCCGTGTCTGGTCTACGCCGTCCGCATATTTGCGAATATCTTCTTTATAATCTAAAATGAGTTGCTTCTGAATCTCCTGCGTTCCTTCAAACGTTCCCTTTTCAATATATTCCTTGACGACGGCAGGCATCCCGCCCAAGATACAGTAATCCAAGAACAGATTATGGCACGTTTTCAGCAAAACCTCGTTAAACGGCTTCATCTGAGCCATGTGCTGATAAATATCTTCAACGAAATCTGCTTCATAGCCTTTCGCCCAAAGGAACTCTTCAAAATCCAAGGACTTCATTTCATAATCGCTTTTATACCCTACGCTGTTGCTTTCAATCTTTCGATAGTTGATTCCAAGCATCGAGCCGCTGCAAATCACGTCAAATCTTCCGTCTATGTGAAAAAACTTGAGCGCCGTTGCGATGTCCGGAAATTCCTGCAACTCATCGAAAAAAATCAGTGTTTCGCCCGGAATAAAGCGTTTAGCCGGATCCATTCGCGATATGTTCTTAATGATGTCGTCTGTTTTGTAGCCATCTTCGGTAATCAGCTTGTATTTGGGTTCTTCAACAAAATTGATGTATATGACGCTCGTATAATTGGCTTCGGCAAAGTGATGAACCGATTCCGTTTTTCCAATCTGTCTGGGTCCTTTAACGATCAGTGGCTTTCGTTTCGGATCAGCCTTCCACTGCCTGAGCGTTTCATCTATTTTCCGCTTCAAATACGTCATCGCAACCGCTCCCCTCTGCTTTCTTTCTTCAATTATACGCCGTCTTTCCGATTTGCACAACGTAATCTGCGAAAAAATGAGCGAATATTTCTCCAAATTCAGCATTTTATGAGCGAATATTCCGCGAACATCCACATTTCATGGGGGAATCCGCTTCGTTTTCTTTATCCCATTGAAAAAGCGCAGCTTCTGCAAGCCGCGCTCGATCATTCAATTTTCCGCTTTCACGCATATTTCTTTCTCTGCTCGATCACGCCCGCCAGCAGCGCCAGAAGCATCTGCGCGTCCTCCTGCGCATCGCCTTCCAACGCCGTCTGTTGCGGGTCGCCCTCGCGGATTCTCAGCGTTCTTCGAATCTCCTTGGGAATCACCACGCGCCCCAATTCGTCGATTCTCCGCACAATGCCCGTTGCTCGCACAATTATGCTGCCTCCTTCTTCAACTTTCGCTCTCTTTGGCACCCCTATTATGCGGCAGGCAACGCGATTTATGCGCATGAGCCCATCTGGCAATCCCATCCAGCGAATCGTTCAGGCCGCCCGTCCGCGGAGCATGATTTTGGCAGAGAAGACGTTATCCCGATAGGTGAAGGTGCTTGCGCCGCCGTTTTTTTCCGCAATGTGCCGAACGGACTGAATCCCGACGCCGTTTCCCTTGCGTTTGGAGGAGCGGAATACCCCGTTTGTTTCCTTCACCTCCGTGTCGCATGCGTTTTCAACCAGCATCAACAGCAGCTTTTCCGCGTGCACATAGGCCTTCACCTTGATCTGCCGCCGAGCGGGCGCGGTGCGGAAGCTGGCCTCCAGCGCATTTTCCAACAGATTGGACAGCACCAAGCCCATGTCGATTTCATCGACCGGGAGCGTCTGCGGCAAATCAATCTGCGCGGAAAACGGAATTCCCTCTCGCTTCGCAAGCGCGCAGTAATAGCCGAGCACGCTGTCCACCGCGCGGTTTTCGCAGAAATGCATATCCAAATCGGGAATCCGGGAAACGGTCTGCGCCAGATACGCCTTGATCGCCTCCATGTCGTCGGCTTCCGCCAGCATGGAAATCTGGTTCAGGTGGTGCCGGATGTCGTGGCGCGCCTGCCGCACTTCCTCGATGGCGACCTTGAGGTTTTCGTAGCGCTGCTGCTGCATGGATAGAAGCTGGTTCTCCTGCCGCAGTCTGGCGTTTCGGTTCAGGCTCGTTGCCATCAGCAGGAAGATCGTATTGAACATGAACATGAGGATGAGCAGCGCGACGCTCAGAACGATGTAGCCCTGAAGCACACGGCCGGTATAGAGCGTCGTCGGATAGATCGGAACCATAAAGAGGTTGAGCGCGATAAACATGAGCGGCAGAATCCAGAACACATACCACGTCTGCGCAAAATTGTCGTCCTCCACCATGGTTCTCACCGCGTGGGTCGCCGGATAATACGCGGCGGCGGTCACCAACCAGCAGACCGCGTTGTAAACGACACCCGCCCGCAGGCAGAACCACGGCGCCGCCTGCGGCGTTTGGGCGCGCATCAGCATGGCCGCGTTGAGCGCTCGGGACAGGCTGTTTAGGCATGCGAATACCGCGCAGACGGACAGCGCAATCGTTCCGGATTTCCAAAGGGAAATCTGCGTCGTTCGGATGTACAGAAGCATCGCCATCAGCGTCAGCCCCGCCGTCGCGAGCGCCGTGGAGGCATGCAGATACCGGCAGAGCGCGCCTCCGGCCACACACAGCCCCAGCATCATCGGCGCCAGCCATGCGGCGAGTCTGCCCGCCGGCTGCTTCAAATAGGATTTCACCGGGAAATACGCGAGCAGCAGGCCGGGAATCACCACCGTGAGCTCCAGAATCGGGCGAAGAACCTCCCTCACAACGCGCGCCCCCCTTGCAGCAGGAATTCCATGAACACCTGACGGGCGCTTTTCAAAAGCTCCTGACTGACATAGACGCGGCTGCCGTCCGCCATCCGGAAGGAAGCGTCTTCAAAATCCTCCGCGTGCTCCAGATTGACGACCACGCCGCGGCCGCAGACGAAAAAGCGGCGGTCGTCCTTCAGCGGCTCGACGAAGGTTTTGAACGGCTGGCGCGTGGCCAGCGTTTTCCCCGCCGTGGTATGGATTTGGATCACGTGCGCGAAATGCTCGGCGTATAGGATGTTCTGATAGCACAGGCGGATGTCGCTGCCGCCGACCTTCACATCCATGTATTTATCTGGACGCGGGATTCGTTCAAGCATTTCATCCGTCAGCCGCTCCAGCTCCTCCTCGGCAAACGGCTTGACCAGATAATGCATGGCGCGCACCTGAAAGCCCTCCAGCGCATGGTCGGTCGAGGTCGTGGTGAAGATCAGCAGGCAGTCCGTGTCGAATGTCCGCAATTCCTTTGCCGCGTCCACGCCGCTCATGCCCGTCATATAGACGTCCAGAAACGCCGCGGTGAAACGCTTTTCCCTTTCCGCTGCTAGAAACGCCTCGCCGCTTTCAAATTCCAGCAAATCGGCCTGCACACTGCGCCTTTGCAGCTGCCGCTCCAGCCGTTCCCGCAGAAGCGCCCGATCCCCGGCAAGGTCATCCACAATCGCAATTCTCATCACAGACGAGCCCCTTTCCAATCAATCATCACAATCATCCAATATGATTATAGCACAAAAATCCGGCTCCGGCGCGGCTCATGCGCCGGATTTCGTGCCGTTTGCGCGGATTTCGTGCCAACCGGCTTGCCAAAGTCTTTCCCCTCTGGCTATACTGATTGCAAGACAGGCACCGACTGAATCAAGCGCAAAGCGAAAGGAGGGAAGGGATGCATCGCATTGCCGTGCTGACGGAGCAGGAAACGCGAGGGGCGCAGATGGAAGAACAGATTGCCCGATTCTGCAAGGAAAAGGGGCGCTTTCCCCGGATTGAGCCCTACTGGAATCAGGAAAGCTTTTTTAACGCTGTGCTGACCGCGGCATTCAGTCATGCGGTGATCGCATTGCCGGGCGTCGCCGGGCTGAACGCCGTCGAACACCTGCGCGCGCTATGCCCCGCGTGCAGGATCATCTGGTGCAGCGATTTGGATTTTTCGCTCCACGCCTTCCGGCTGCGCGTCGATTATTTTCTGCTGGAGCCGGTAACGGAGGAGGGCTTCCGACGGGGGCTTCTCGTCTGGCTGGAAGGACGGACGTCCATCGCTCCATGTTCATTCGATTCCAATAACCATTGATGAGGAGGGTCTATTTGATGAAAACAAACACCATGCTGCGTTCCGCGCTCAGCGCATCGCTGGCGGCGGCATTGCTCGCGGCTACGGCCGCCTGCGGCAGCGCAGAGGCGCTGCCCGTCAAGGCGCTGCAACCCAAGCAGGTCGAGGAAAACCCCTACATGGCCAAAAGCGACGCCAACATTCACCACGACGGCTACAACACCGATTCGACGGATGAAATTCTGCCGCTGGCCATTTACCCGGAGATCAACGTCTCCTACGAGACGACCAACGCGAACGCCTCGCCCGCCATTTACTTTGACAGCTACGGCCACGCGGTCGTTCCGCTGCTCGGCGGCATTGCCATCCGCGATTTGAACGCGGAGGAAGCGAAAACCCTCGGCTACTTCTCCCCGAAGCAGCACGACGGCGGCGGCTATCTGATTCAAAGCTCCTACACCTTTTTGGATGCGGAAAACCGCATCGTCTGCCCCACCAGCAACAACCACGTGCTGATGCTGCGCGCGACGGATGAAGCCGGAAACGTGCTGCCGGAGTTTGAAAAGGTGCTGGATATCGACGTCAAGGCGGCGGCGGAGACCGCGCTGGGCAAGACGCTGGAACAGAATCTCCTGTCCGTGGTCTTTGACTACGAAGGAAACCTCTGGTTCGCCACCGGCGGCTTCCGCATCTACCCCGAGCGCGCGCAGCAGGGCGTGGTCGGCTACATCGCCCACGCGGCCATCGAGGCCATCCTGCGCGGCGAACAGGCCGAGCTCGCCGACGCGGTCTTCGTCCATGAGCTGACGCCCGGCGAAGGCGCGGAAAACGGCATTGCCGCCTCCAAGGATGGCGCGGTCATCCTGACCAACCAGAACTGCTACCTGCTGCGCGCGGAAAACGGCGTGACCGTCGCGTGGCGCACGCCGTATGAAAGCGTCGGCGCGAAGGTCAGCGGTGAAGGCGACAAGACGACCGGCGGCGGTCTCGCGTGGGGCGGCGGCTGCTCGCCCACGCTCACGCCGAACCTCGTGATGTTTACCGACAATCAGGACCCCGTCAACCTGCTTGCGCTGGATATGAAGACCGGCGAGGTCGTGGCGAGCTGCCCGGTGCTCGACGATCTGCCGGAGGGCTATCAGGTTGCCGTTGAAAACTCCGCCATCGTCTATGACGACGGCGAGGGCGTCGTCAGCACCATCGTGTGCAACTGGTTCGGCGCGGGCAGCGCGGGGCTGGCCGACCCGAACAGCGACTCCTCCATCCAGAGCTACGCCAACATCTACGACATGAACTGGCTCATGCGCGGCAACGTGATGATCGCGCCGGGCGTCGAGCGCGTGGATACCGTGAAGACCGCCGACGGCTATGAGATGAAGAGCGTCTGGTGCAGAAACGACCTGAGCGACACGTCCATCCTCAAGCTCTCCACCGCAACCGGCTACATTTACGGCTATGTGCAGGATCTGAGCACCGGCATGTGGCAGTATATCATCCTCGATTTTGAAACCGGCGAAACGGTGTTCACGATGGATGTATCCAACAAATACGGCTATAACAACATGGCCATCGGCATGTACGCGGGCAACAGCGGCAACGCGCTCTACTGCCCGACGGGCTATCTGGAGCTGCTGCGCCTGCAGGATCGCTTCGTATACCTGCCCGAGATGCCGTATCGCAAGGTCGATTTGGATCGCGCGGCGCGCAATGTGCTGGCGCAGGATCAATTCGCGGCGGACGGCGGCGAAGGCAGCGTCGCGAGCTGGCTGAACACGGCCGCGGTTCGCAACGCGCACCCCAACACGACGGTTGCCTTCCGCATGAACAACCTCTCCGGCGCGGCTGCCGATTTGAAGCTCTACGCCTACGGCGCGGACGGCAGGCTGACCCAGGTGGCGGACGACCTGTGGGCGCTGACGGATGAAGCCGGTCAGGCCGTGACCGAGCTGACCAACGGCACGCTCTACGAGGTGCGCGTCACCGTCGCCGACGGCGGAGCGTTCGACCTGAGCGAAGCGGAAAAAGACGTGAAGCTCTCCGTCGTGCTCGGAAAGTAAACATTAAAAAAGCGCTGGGGATGCGGCAGTTTCCCCGGCGCTTTGAAGTTTTGGGTTACGGAAAATCAGCGCAGCGTCTCGCTGAAGAATTTGCCCGTCTCGTCCACCGCCTGATACAGGGAGTGGAGATCCTCCTCGGCAAACACATTGAAGGTGTGATCCATTCCCTCGATGAAGCAGGTCTTGGAGGCCGGGTTCTTGCTGGCGGCGACGATCTTGTTGCTCCATTCGGGATCAACAGTCGTGTCTTCCTTGCCGGCAATCGCCAGCACCGGACCGGTATAGCCCGCCTCGAACTCGCCCAGCACATCCGTGTTCTTCACATCCTCGCACCACTGCAGGGACACGTTCAGCGGCTCGCGCCAGTCAAAATCCATGACGAAATAGCCATTCGACTTCGCTTGCTCATACAGCTCGTCGGTGAGCATGTCGCTCAGATCCGGCGCGCCCGCCCAAGTCACCACGGAGGTGAACACATCCGCCGCGCGAGCCGCGCAAAGCAGCGCGTCCGTGCCGCCCTGGCTCCAGCCCATCACGCCGATGTGCTCGCCGTCGATCTGTTCGAGCGTCTTGGCGTAGTTCGCGGCCGCCACAGCGTCGCTCACGGCGCTTTCGAAGGTGTAGCCGGTGTAATCCGCGGTGGAATCGCCGCTGCCCATAAAGTCAATGCGGACAGTCGCAATGCCGTATTTTTCCGCCAGCACGGGCGCGGCCATCTTGTAGCCGTTTCCCGCTTCATCGCGATTGGAGCCCGTTCCGTGGAGCATCACCACGACAGGGAACTTCCCTTCGCCGGAAGGCATGCAGACCGTCGCGGGAACCTCGTGTTCGCCGTTCGGGATCGAAACGACGCTCTCCGTGCTGCCCTCAGCCATCGCCGCGGTGCACAGCAAAGCAAACATCAGCGCAAGGAACAAGGCCATGAATTTCTTTATCATCGAATCATCCTTCCCTTCATACATACGTCTGCCGCAAAAGTATATTGTTTATACCATGAATAGTATATACGCGCCCGTTCCGCCCGTCAACCCCCGATGCGTTTTATCACTTTCCGTATGTCAAAAAAGGTTCGAGCCGCCTTCCTTCGCTCAAAACAAATCCAGCGCGTTATCCAGATAGACCGCCTCCCGAACGTGCAGCTGATATTCCGGCCGGGTCATGTAATGCAGCAAAAATTCCAGAATCAGCGCACTCCCCAGCCCGCGCCCTTCGATTTTGAAATGGGAAAACCCCATCGGCAGATAGACGTTTTGAATGTCGCCCACGCCGATAAACCCCGGATTGGCCATTGCTCGGGAAAAGCGATAGCCGCCGTCCGCCTCCGGCGCGGCGCAGCGGTGCTCCGCCCCGTCCATCCCGAGGTTTTTGCGGCTGACCGCCTCATAGCAGCGCTTCCGCTCCCGGCAGCCGAACCAGCAGCACTCGTTGCAGAGAAATTCCACCTTGTCCTTCTCCGCCGCGCTCAACCCGCTCAGCCGGTCAAACGCCTTGTTGAGCCGAAAATCCGGCACGACATACGAAAACGCATCCCGCGCCAATTCGCGCCTGAGGTCTTCAAATTCCGTCAGCACCTTCGTGGTGGACGAAACGAAATAGAGATTCGGATAGGTCTTTTGCAGGTAATCGAGCAGCACATCCGAATGGACGATCACGCCGTTTCGCGTCTGCCCGTCCGATGAAAACAGGGCGCAGAGCGCGTTACAGCGCGCATCCGGGAGGTGTTCCGTCCGCAGCAGCGAATTGCTGAACGTCAGCCGCGCCGAAACGCCGTATTCGCGCATCAGCGCCCGCACATTCCTTGGATCGCACGCCCCGCCGCCGACACGGCCTCCGCCCCAAACGCAGTCCGCGGGCGCGCCGTAGATTGAGCCGATATCGCACCAGTCATAGAAATATTCCCGATGCTCGCGAAACAGCGGCAGAAAGACGCGATACAGCTCGTAAAACTCAAACAGCCCCGGAAGATGATAATGGGCGACGCCCGCCTGTTCCACAGCCTGCTCCCTCCAATTTCTTCATGCTTTTAGTAAATGAGCAAATCCGTAATTTTGCACAAATTCTTATAACGGGCGCGCAATGCGCGCCCCTACAACGATGCGAAAAAAAGCAACCGCGTATCCGTAGGGG
>ERZ824488.1034-NODE-1034-length-33037-cov-8.864926_pt1 | contig 33037 bp, 31 predicted proteins | sample MGYA00519936_ERZ824488 | MGnify/ENA primary metagenome ERZ824488 (study PRJEB31778, sample SAMEA3449153) | human gut metagenome | biome: human gut; feature: human-associated habitat; material: faeces | place: United Kingdom | collected 2010/2012 ... | reverse complement strand
AAGAGTTCATATAAAGATGTTTCAAATAATGTATATGACTTAGAAGGTAATGTTTGTGAATGGACTACAGAGTCCAAGTCTTCAGATTGTCGAGTTAGCAGGGGTCGGCAGTTACAGCAGCAGCGGTTCAGCTAGTTATCGTACAGCAGCAATCCTCAGCAGCTACACCTACTATCGGTAGTCGTTCCGCACTTTATGTAAATCTGTAAGCTTGCAGGCGATGCAGTAAAAAAATAGCAGAAAGTAGTTTTAGGATAATAAAATTAGCAGTATAGGGCGAAAATTTTCCGAGAGGAAAATTTTCACCAATCAAAGGCGCCAATAGGCGTTTTTTTGTTGACCGCTTACCCTTATTTGTAGCATTAGTTGTTACAATAAGAAAAATGGACAGTCAAAAAAACACATCTCTGCCTGACCGCTAGAGATGTATTCATTATTAAAATAACCTTTTAGCGGCACGCCACACTTTGTGGTTGTTCGCTTCTATAAGTATTATAATAAGCTGACTAAAAAATGTCAATATTTTTGACAAAAAAACACAATTTAATTTTACTAGGGTAAATCCTAGCTTTTTTATTAAAAAATTCTTAAAAAAATATTGCTATTATGTAAAGAATGTGATAATATATTTAGTATTAGTTTAAAGAAAGCGAGTGTATATATTTATGAAAAAAGTTGAACCAAATTTTAATTTTATTGATATGGAACATGATGTTATGAAGTTTTGGGAGGATGAGAAGTGTTTTAAGGCTCTTTTGGAGAAGAACAAGGATGGCAAAAAGTTTAGATTTTTGGATGGACCAATTACAGCTAATAATCCAATGGGAATTCACCATGCTTGGGGAAGAACTTTAAAAGATATATACATACGCTATAAGGGAATGAATGGTTATACTTCACATTATAGAAATGGTTTTGATGGACAAGGTCTTTGGATAGAAGTTGAAGTTGAAAAAGAGTTAGGATTTAATGATAAAAAAGATATTGAAAAATATGGATTAGAGAACTTTACTAAAAAATGCTTAGCCCGTGTTGACCATTTTTCAAAAATAATTACAGAGCAATCTAAGAGATTAGGACAATGGATGGACTGGGATAATTCATATTACACAAATACAGAGGAAAACATTACTGCAATATGGCATTTCTTAAAGAAGTGTGATGAATTAGGAATGATAGAAAGATCATTTAGACCAATGCCTTGGTGCCCAAGATGTGGAACATCTTTGTCAGAACACGAAATGGCAGGTTCATATAAGCAAATGGTACATAAATCAGTATTCTTCAAACTACCATTAATAGGAACAGATAGTAAAATAGTAGTTTGGACAACAACTCCATGGACACTATCTTCAAATGTAGCATTAGCAGTTAATCCGGAAATTGATTATGTTAAAGTTAAAGTAAAATCAGATGATAAATTCTTAATAATGGATAAAAATGCTTTAAGAATTTTAGGTGATGACAAAGTAGAAGTTGTTGATAGCTTCAAAGGTGAAAAACTAGTTGGCTTAAAATATGAAACATGTTTCCCAGAAATGGAAAAACAAAAAGAAATAGACCATAGAGTAGTTGCTTGGGAGGATGTTTCTTCAGAAGATGGTACAGGTGTTGTACATATTGCTCCAGGTTGTGGTGCTGAAGACTTTGAACTTGGAAAAAGAGAAGGTTTAGATGTTGTAGTTCCAATTGATGATGAAGGTGTAATACAAGATGGATTTGGATTTATGACAGGACACAATACAAAAGAAGTTGCAGAACTTGTTTTTGAAGAATTAAAGAAAAGAAATAAATTATATAAAGTAGAAGAACACGAACACAGCTACCCAGTATGTTGGAGATGTAAGAGCGAAGTAGTATTTAAAGCAGTTCAAGAATGGCATATTAACAGTGATAAAATAAGACCAAAACTTATAGAAGCTGCAAGACAAGTTAAATGGACACCAGATTTTGCAGGAAAGAGAATGGAAGATTGGCTAAATAACATGGGAAACTGGGCAATTTCAAGAAAGAGATTTTATGGTTTACCACTTCCAATATATCCTTGTGAAGAATGTGGAAAAGTTACAGTTGTAGGTTCAAGAGAAGAATTAAAAACATTAGCAGTTGACCCTAAAAAAGTAGATGAATTACCAGACTTACATAGACCATGGATAGATGAAATAGAAATAGTTTGCCCACATTGTGGAAAACATGTTCAAAGAATAAAAGATGTTGGAGACTGCTGGCTAGATGCTGGTATTGTACCATTCTCAACATTAAAATACTTTACAGATAAAGAATATTGGAAACAATACTTCCCAGCAGAATGGGTAACAGAAATGAAAGAACAAATAAGATTATGGTTCTACTCATTATTATTCATGTCTGTAGTGCTAGAGGGAAGAGCACCTTATGAATCTGTACTTACATATAGTGCAGTTATCAAAGAAGATGGTGGAAAATTCTCTAAATCAGGCTATATGATTAAATTTGATGAGGCAGCAGAAAAAATAGGAGCAGACCCAATAAGATATTTGTATGCAGGAGCACAAGTTAATAATGATGTAAGATTCGGATTTAACTTAGGAGATGAGTCAAGAAGAAAATTATTAAACTTCTGGAATATATACGTATTCTTCAATACTTATGCAATACTAGATATGCCAAATTTAAAAGACTATAAATTAGACATGTCAAAACTTGAAAAAACAGATAAATGGCTACTTGCAAGATTAAACAAATTCTTAGAAGTTGCTAAAAAATCAATGGATAATTACCAGGTTCAAAACCTAGTTAAAGAATTTGAAATATTTGTTGATGATATATCAAACTTCTATGTAAGAGTAAATAGAAAAAGATTCTGGAAAATTGGTGAAGATAGTGATAAAACACTTGTGTATTATTTATTATATACAACAATTAAGAAAATGTCTCAAGCAGTTGCACCAATAATACCATTTATGACAGAAGAAATCTGGCAAAACATGGTAAGAAGCTTTGAACCAGATGAAGTAAAATCAATACACTTAAGCGATTATCCAGCTCCAACACCAGAATTTGAAAATGAAGAGATTTTAAAAGAAGTTGAAGAAATAAGAAAAGTAATTGCACTTGGATTAATGCTAAGAAACGAAAAACAATTAAAAGTTAGACAACCATTAAACACAATGTATATTTCAAGTGAAAAAGATATTGAAAAATCAATAAGAGACTTTGAACCAATAATCAAAGAGGAATTAAATGTAAAAACAATAGACTTAATAAAAGATGAATCAATATTAAATGATGAGTATTTAATGGTAAACTTCAAAGTTGCAGGAAGAATGTTAAAAGAAAAAATTCAAGACTTCAAAGCAAAAATAGAAGGTTTAACAGACAAAGAAATGCACAATTTAGTTGCAAAATTCAATGATGAAGAAGTAAAGAAAATAGAAGTACCTGGATTTGGAACATTTGAAAAAGATGTATTCCTAAAGAATATGAAACCAAAAGCACATATAGTTGTAATAAAAGAGGGCGACTATACAATAGCACTAGATACTATACTAACAGAAGAGTTAATTGTTGAAGGAATGTATAGAGATTTAGTAAGAACACTTCAAGTACTAAGAAAAGATGCAGGCCTAAAAGTAGAACAACGCATAACACTAAGCATACAAACAGAAGGAAAATTAATGCAAAAAGTATTAGAAGAATTCTTAGAAAGAATTACACAGGATACATTAACAGAAAAATTTGTAAAAACACCAATAGAAAATGACATTGAAAAAGAAATTGAAATCAATGGAGAAAAGGTAACAGTACAAATTAAAGGAATGTAAATAAAAAAAGCAAGGTGAAAAACATGAAGTGATATAATATATGCCAAAAGGAGGAATTTTTATGAAGGAGTATATTATAAATGTTAAGGGAATGGCTTGTTCTGGATGTGAAAGAAGAATAATAAATGCACTTAGCCAGATGCCAGAGATTAAAAAAGTTACAGCAGACCACAGAACTGGAAAGGTAGTAATTGAAGCAGAGAATCTTAATGAAAAAAATATTGAGAATAGTCTTGACAATTTAGGATTTGAAGTTATAAAATAATGCCAAGAAAAAAATAGGAGGATTGAAAATGGAATTAAAAGGATCAAAAACAGAAAAAAACTTAATGGAAGCATTTGCTGGTGAATCACAAGCAAGAAACAAATACACATATTTTGCATCTAAAGCAAAAAAAGAAGGATATGAGCAAATTGCAGCAATATTCCAAGAAACAGCAGATAATGAAAAAGAACATGCAAAAATGTGGTTTAAATTACTTCATGATGGAGAAGTTCCATCAACAGTTGAAAATTTAAAAGCAGCAGCTGAAGGAGAAAACTTTGAATGGACAAACATGTATGAAAGAATGGCAAAAGAAGCTAAAGAAGAAGGATTCGACAGAATAGCATACTTATTTAGTGCAGTGGCTAAAATTGAAAAAGAACATGAAGAAAGATATAAGAAATTACTTGAAAATGTAGAAAATGGATTAGTATTTTCAAAAGATGGAGACAGAATTTGGAAATGCAGAAATTGTGGACATATAGTAATTGGAAAATCAGCACCAGAAGTTTGCCCAGTATGCAATCATCCTAAAGCATATTTTGAAATTAAGGCTGAAAATTATTAATTATATAAATAAAAGTAGTAGAATTTTACTACTTTTATTTTTTTGACATTATTAGGCCAAATTTATTGACTTTTTATAAAAATTGTATATAATAAACATAGAAAAAAAGATTAGTAATAAAAACGGAGGAAATATGGGGTATAAAGAATTATTAGAGGAGTTAGATAATATTGATATTAATATGCTTAACAACTTAAATAATAATGTTTTTAGAAATAGTAATGATATCCAAGTTAGAATGGGACTATCCAAGTTAGAAACATTTAAAACCAATATGCCGGAAATGCAAGGATACATAAAGGAACGATTTGAGAACACATATCAAGCATATTTAGCAGCAATGGGAAATGATAATAAAAACATTAATGTGGATACATATTTTTCTTATATAAATAGCTTAAAGAAAATGTTTGAAAACGGCATAAGTAATCCGGATGAAGCCATAGAGATTATTGTAAATGCAGTAAACTCTAGACATGTGCCAAATGAATATGCAATTAATTATATATTAGCACATCAAGGTGCAATGGGACTAACCGCAGAACAACAAAAAACATTTGAACAAATTGTACCCGTAATAAATTTAATTTCACAAGAAAATGAAGCAATTGAAAAAGGGTTAATCGAAAACCAAAGTAAAGCTTTAATTGTTCCAGAGAAGAAACTAAATATTTTTCAGAAAATTAAAAATTTCTTTACAAAAAGGAAAAATACAATTACAGAAAATGAAAAAAATGTGGTTCCAGAAAATAAAAAGGCAAGTAATTTTAGAGAAGCCCAAAAGGTATCAATAAATTTACAAGTAGCAATACAAAAATCAAAAGAACCAGAGTATGTAGCTATAAGCGATTTGCATGGAAATATGGACAGATGGAACATGGTAAAAAAATTAATAAACGAAAATCCAAATGTAAGAGTACTAATGCTTGGAGATGCAATGGATAGATGGGAATTTGGACCAGAAATTCTTTTACAAATAAAGGAATTTAGTGACAGTGGAAAGTTGCAATATTTGCCAGGCAACCACGACATTTTTGCATATAATTATATTAAAATGAGAAAAAACCAGAAGTCTTCTCCATTTGTAATGGCTGAAGCACATTTGGAACATAATGGTGGAGAAATTACAATGGAAAAATTGAATAACTTCTCTACGATTGTAAATAGTGAGCTTGCTAAAGGAAATATAAGAGAAAAGATAAGCTTAGATGAATTGGCAGATTGGCTTGGAGCACAACCAATACAGAAAAAGATGAAAATTGGCGACTATAATTTTGCGCTAGCACATGCTATATTTGATGAAAAGTTATATGAGCAAAATCCTGCATTTAATTTAGCCGATGCACTTGAATTAGAAAATAAAGGGCAAAAGGAAAGCGAAGAATATAAGCGATTTTATACAACTATGTGGTATAGAGAAGGAGATATAAGAACACAACCTATTGAACCAACTCTACCAGAAAATAATGTAGTAGTTGTTGGACATACAAGACAACCAGAAATTAACATTGATTTTAAAAAACCAAAATCTCCAATTGTCTATATAGATACAGGAAAAGGAAAACTATCTGGATTTAATTTAAACAGGAGAAAAAGCATTTCACTAGAAGAGCAAGACAGAACAATTTAAGAAAAGTAAAGTACTTAGGGAAAATACATTTTTCTAGTTTTGGAGGTAAGAATGACTGAGGATTTTTATTGTAAAATAAAAGATACAGAACTAATAGATATATACAAAAAAAACAAGGATTTCATAAATTTTTTAGAAAAAGAAATTAAAAATTCAGAAAAAGCTTTGGAGGAAAAATGAAAGAAGTAGAGGAATTTATTTCAAATATTAATGTAAATAAAGAAGTTTTGGAAACAATGCCAAAAAATAATGCAAGAGATCTAAAAACATATATCACAAAATTGCAAGAAAACCTCGAAACAGCTAAAAACAATCAGAAATTATTAGAAGAGGAAATGAAAAAAAGGTATAAAAAAATAAAATGTTCAAAGCAGAATGATGAATTAAAAGACATGAAGCAAAGGCTAGAAAATAGTGTAGGTGTTTTGTATTTGCTAAATGAAGTAGATACTTCTTATGAAAAAATGAACTTAGATAAAGCTTTATTTAACTTGAACCATTATTATTCCAAAAATCTTGAAATAGTTAATAACACAATAATGTACTGCATAAAAAAGTTTGAGGAAGTAGGAGTAAAACTAGAACTAAAGGACTTTAATTATAGTGAATATGTTAGAGAATATCTAAAAACATTTTTCATAGAGATGGAAAAGGGAACAATTAATTCAAGCAAAATTAAGAATAAATTTGATGAAATATATTGGAAATGTCCAAGTATTATAATTCATATAGTCTTAAATATAAAATATTTATATTTAAAAAAAGAAAAAGAAATTGACAGATATTACAAAAATCAAAAAGTTAATTTAATCAAAAATTTTACTGCAGATGATATAATTGAAAGAACATTTGAATTATCAAGACAGGTTAATGAATATATAGACAGCAATAAAGAAATTATTATAAATAAATTATTAGATGGCAAATTAAACATAAAAGATTATTCTATAAAAAATATAATAGAGTGTTATGGAAAATTTATTAATGAAGAAAACATTGACTTAGAAGATGAAACAAAAATGAATGAAATTGATAGAAATTTAGATAAGCTTTTAAACAGTCTATGTGAATATAAAATGTACCTTGAAAACAAGTTTATAATTGATGACATAATAAAAATTTACAAAGAAAAAGATAAGTATAAAAATATATATGCCACAACACTAAAAGAAATAAACAAGAAAGAGAAAAAAAGAATTAGTTTGAATAATAAGCTAAATAAAGGTGGAATATTTAACAAATCAAATGATAAAACATTGAATGAAAGAGATGCAATTATAGCTGATTTAACAAAACTGCATAAGGAACTTGAACAAAACAAAGTAAATAATAAAATATTTGATAAACTAAATGATAATTCAACTATAAGAGAAGCATTAATTTTAGCAAACTCTTTTTATAGATATGTATTCTTGTGCATTTGTCAAAACTTTAAAGGAATAGAGGAAGAACAAATAGAAGAAAAAATAAATAAATTAGAAGAGTTCGTAAACTATCCTTATTGCACAATTATTAATAATGCTAAGATGTTAGAAAACCAAGAAATTAAAACAATAATAAAAGATAGATACAAATTACTAAATATAAATATAGAAAACGAAGACTTAGAATTAGGAAATATAGATTCACTGATTGACACAGTCAAAATAATTATGCAAGCACATTATATTCGTAAAAACAATGTAGATTTAGATAAAATAGAGTGTGGAATAGAATTTAAGAAAATATTAAATATAGAATAATGGAGAGAATATCAAATGAAAAAAGTCAACAAAAAAAAGATAGCAATAATTAGTTTGTTATTTCTAATAATAATAATTGAATTGTTAGCTCTAGGGCTTTCAAGTGCTGAAAAGATAAAGGAAATTAATATTAAAGTTGTTGACAGCGAAAAAAAACTTGAAGATTTTTCTTTTAAAATAAATGCTTATGATAGTGGAAAAAGTGGATATTATATTACATTACCAGAAACAGTAAATAGTATTGTAGCTAAGAAATACCTAGTTTCAAAAAAAGAGATAAATACTAGTAGTGAAGCACAAAACGAAAACACGATACGGCGAAAACATAACAACTCAGAATGAATTAGCTGAAAATGTTGTAAGCGAAAACATAATAACAGAAAATATAACAGTTGCTAATAATGAAACAGAAAGCATTGTTCAGGGAAATGATGCTACAGAAACAGTAAATAACCTAGAAACAAGCATTGTAGAAATGAATGCAGGGGATAGAGTTTATTTAACTCAAGATGAACTTGAAAACGCAGAAATTACAATTCAAATAAAATATGATTCAAAACAAATAGGAAAACAAGAAGTATATAATCACAGAATAGAGCTAAAAACAGATAAAAAAATAGGTTTTGCTATACAAGGATATTTACCACAAGAATTAGAAATACAAGATGAAAAAATGGATGATGAAACTGGAAAAAAGATATATCAAGGAATAAATCAAAAAGAAAATATTATAGAGGAAGTTTATAAAATATCATTCAAAGAAGATTATTCTATTACAGAAGAAAATCAAGTTCAAGTAATATTAAGTGAGATTGATGAAACAAAGGAATACAGTATATATAAATTAACAAATGATAATACAATTAAAGAGATTATGGATTTATCAAAGTTTGAAAATACAATTTCTTTTAAAAGTGATGAATTAGGCACTTTTGTAGTAACAACAAAACCAACTGAAAAACTAAATGAGGATTTGAGTGTAGTAAAAAGTCTTTTACCAAAATTATCTACAAGAAATAATTTGATTGGAACGCAAATGATTAGTATTTGGGAAGGTGCAGTGTCAAATGGCTTAAAAATTGGAGAAGGAACACTAGGTAGCCCATACCTAATCTCATCAGGAGAAGAATTAGCATTTTTGGCAAATCAAGTAAATTCTGGTACAACCTATGAAGGAATATATTTTCAGATAGCAGCTGATATAGATTTGAATGGAAAAAATTGGACTCCAATAGGAAATAAGAGTAATTCATTTAGAGGAATTTTAGATGGAGCAGGACATACAATAGCAAATGCCGTAATTTCAATTACTAATGCAAATAATGATGTAGAAACATATGGAATTTTTGGAACAATTGGAGGGGGAACTGATAAGGCAGTTATTAAGAACATTGAATTTAATAATATTCAAGTAAACTTAAATGTAACAAGGTCAATTAGTTCAAACTCTTATGGATATAAAATAGGTATAGTTACAGGAGCAATATATAACAATGCTGAAGTAAAAAATGTATCTGTAAAAAACAGCCAAATTATTCATGATGGTACAATTACTGCAATATACAACCAAAACTGGAGCAATACAACATATTATGCACCAATACTTTTTGTTGGAGGAATTGCAGGAGATGCAGTTTATAGCTCAACAAATGAAAACACATCAGGAACATATAATATCGATTATTGTTATTCAGATGTGGATATTAGCTTAAATGTAAATACAGATAATACAGGATGGGGCTGGGGAAGTACTACACCTATATTATGTTTAGGGCAAATAAATATAGGAGGAATTATAGGAAGAATAAGAAGACAAAATACTTGGCCAATAAATAGTTTATATTCAGGAACAATTACAGCTTCAAACTCAAACTATACAAATGGTTTAGTAGGACCAATATTTGGTGCAGATAGAAATACAACAGGATATAACTCTACAACAAATATGAATAATATTTGGAATGGGGATAACAGAAATTCATATACAATGAACAGTTATTATAATAACTACAATGTATATGGAACAAGTTTTACAAGCAGTGTAACTACGGGTAATGCGGGTACAAACACGCAATATAGAAGAAGTACAAATAGTAACAGCATTGGTTATGTTCAAGGTGTAAATAAAGGTATTTATACAAATAATATTGGTACAAGACTAAGCACATTTAATTCATCTAACCAAAATGTTTCATGGAAATTTGAAAATAATGAATTATCACTTATTCCAAGGATTTCCGCAACTGCTACAGAAATGGGTGAAAATTTATATTCAATTGATATTAGTGACCCATATAATACAGGAACATATACATACACTTGGTATATAAATGGTCAAAAAGATGACACCATAACTGGAAATATAGGACCAACACTTGAACCAAACTTTGAAACTGGCTATAATGTAGATGTTGTGGTTTTTGATGGAAAATACTATGCTATAGCTAGTTACTCAATTCCAAGATTGACAATTGATATAGGCTTTAATATTAATGAAGCAAATGATTCTGCAACAGCTTATTTAACAGGAACAGCCTTACCATATGCAAACATGGAGGATTATACATACCAATGGTATAAGATAGATATAATAGGAGAAGAAACAAGAATTGAAGGAGCAAATAGTTTAACACTTACAGGACTAGAAGATGGAGTGGAGTACAAGCTAATTGCAACCAATAATGCTAATTCAAAGCTATCAGCTCAAAATACTTTCTTATATGGTCAAAGAAATGTAATATATGTGAGTTATAATTATGGAAATGATTATAATGATGGTTACACACCAGAAACCCCAGTAAGAACACTTTCAACCGCATATTCAAAATTAAGTAGAACAGGAACTCGAAATGAAAATGTAATAGTAATGATGGGAAATTACACGGAATATTCATTTTTTAATAGTCAAACATCATCAACATATGCTAAAAATGTCACAATTACTGGAAAATATGGTGGAGTTGATTATAATGCAAATTGGACATTTGGAACTAGCAACAGTAGTAACTTTTTCAGGTTTTTAACAGCGGATTTAAGTATTATGTATATGACACTTAATGGAAATAGAGGCTCAATGTATTTAATTTGTCAAGGACATAGCTTTACAGTTGGTGAGCAAGTAACAATGAATAATTATGCAACAGCAAATTCAAACCAAGGACTACTTGGTAGTAGAGCTCCAGCATTTCATGTTTTTGCAGGTTGGTATCAATACAACAGAACACGCTTACCTAACAATGACTGTGAAATTGTGATAAAAAGTGGCAGTTATGGAAGAATTGTTTTAGGAGGAACTCCAGGGACCTCTTCTGGACAAGGGCAAACAACATCACATGACTTTATGGGATCATCAAGAGAAGATTCATTTAGAGTATCAATAGATGTTGATATTAAAAACAGCACAACACCAAGCAGTTATGATTATGATATAAACTTATTAACAGGTGGTTCAGCTTGTGGAAATAATTATTCAATAGTAACAGAAAACATCAAAAATGGAAAAATTGGTCGTTTGCTAGGTGGAAGTATTGGAGATTCTGCCTCAAGACCACGAAACTGGAATTATCCAGAAAATACATTTTTAGGTGAAGCTACAATAAATGTAAGTGGTGGAAGCATAGCAGAATTATATGGCGGATGCCTAGGAAGAAACATGAGTGCAATAAACAGTAATGGCTCTGTAAATCAAAATTACACAGGAAATATATGTGATTCATATTTCTATGGTACGGTAGACATTAATATAACTGGAGGAACAATTACGGGGAATATATATGGAGCAGGAGCAGGAGGAGTAACAGGATATAGTACAGAATCATCAGATCCATATAAATCTTATGGAGAAGAATTTGATACTTCTGTAAATATCAATATTTCAAATGGCACAATAGGTGGAAACATATATGGTGGTGGATATGGATACACAGAATACCTAAATGCAAATGTTACTGCAACAGATGGTGGAGCACTATATGGAGAAAGCAATATTACAATTACAGGTTCTCCAACAATTGAAGGAAGTATCTACGGTGCAGGTTGTGGCTATAATTACAGTAGCAAGCAAAACCTTGCACAAATGACAGGAGCTTCAAATATAAAAATTGATGGAACTCCAACAATTATTGGACAAGTATATGGAGCTGGAGCAGGAATTTCAGGTTATAATGAAATGGCAAAATTACTAGGAACATCAAACATAATCCTTCAAGCAAATTCAAATTTTGAAATATACGGAGGAGGCAATATTGCAAAACTTGAGGGAACAAGCACAATTAATATAAATAGCGGAACACATACAGGAGATATATATGGTGGAGGAAATATAGGAATACTTGATGGAACTTCATACATATATATAAATTCAGGAACACAAACAAGAGTGTTTGGTGGTGGAAATAAAGCAACAGCAACAGAAACAAAAGTATATATAAAAGGTGGCACTAACACAGAAGTTTATGGCGGCGGTAATGAAGCAGAAGTAACTACAACAAATGTATATATTGATGCAGGAAATTCAAACAATGTATATGGAGGAGGTAATCAAGCAGCTGTTGGAGTACCAAATGTATTTTTACAAGGTGGGCAGGCAGATAATATATATGGAGGTTCAAATAAAAGTGGAAACATAGAAAATACAAATGTTACAACAACAAGTGGAGTAGCAACAAATATATATGGTGGAAATAATCAAGGTGGAACAGTTACAAATTCTCATGTAATGCTAAATGGAGGCACTATAACAGATGCCTATGGAGGAAACAACCAAGGGGGAACAACTGAAAATAGTAATATAACAGCAAAATCAGGCAATATACAAAATATATATGGTGGTGGAAATGAAGCAGAAACAAGTATAACAAATGTAATAATTGAAGATGGTAATATTAACAATACTTTTGGTGGAGGAAATAAAGCTGAGTCAACAACAACAAATGTTCAAATGAATGGTGGATATAGTGAAAACATCTTTGGAGGTGGAAATGAGGCAGGTGTTCAAAATGCAAACATAGAATTAAAAAATGGTATTTCACAAAATGTGTTTGGAGGCTCAAACGTGAGCCGGAAATGTTATAAAGAGTAATATAAAAACAGTAACAGATCTAAACAATAATACACAAGAAGGGACAAACATTAGCTCAAATGCTCAAGTAAATAATATTTATGGTGGTAATAACTTGGGTGGAGTTACAAATGATCCTAATATAGAAATTAATGGTGGAACAATAGGAAATATATATGGAGGAGGAAACCAAGCCTCAGTTCCAAAAACAACAGTTTTAATAAAAACTGGAAATATTCAAAATATATACGGAGGAGGAAATCAAGCCTCAGTAAATAACAATACAAAAGTAGAAATCTTTGGAGGAAATATTAGCAACAATATATATGGAGGTGGAAATGAAGGGACAGTAATAGGGAATACTGATGTTAATATAAAAAATGCAACTATTTTAGGAAGTGCATATGCTGGAGGAAATGGAGCCACAGCAGTTGTGTACGGTAATGCCAATATAATAGTTCAAGGAAATACAATAATTGGAACAGAAGGCGATAATGTAATAGCACAAAGAGGTTCAGTATTTGGTGGAGGAAATGCAGCAGCAACCGGAGATACAGGAACAAATAATTCTACAAGTACAGTAAACATTGTAGGAGGAACTATATATAGCAATGTTTATGGAGGAGCAAACACTTCAGTTGTGTATGGCTACACAAATGTAAAAATAGGATTTGATGCAGTTGGAGATAATACCTTAGAGCAGGAAAATATTTATGTAAGAGGAACTGTATTTGGTGGAGGAGAAGCAAATGCAGCAGGTTCAGAAGAATATGATTATTCTTTTATAAGTGTAACAAAAGGAATTGATATGTTAATAGATGGAAATGGTTACACAAGTTTTAAAACAGAAGGAAGTATTTTCGGTTCTGGAAACGCATCAAGTACAAGTGGACAAAGCCATATAACAATTAAAAACTATGGAAAAGTAGATGAACCACTAAAAAACATTTCAATACAGAGGGCAACAACCGTAACGCTTGATAATTCATGGATTTCATTATCAGGAGCAACAGATAGAACAAATGAATTTGATAAAGAAAAATTTACATTAAGTAGAGTAGATGAATTAAAAATCAAAAACAATTCAAGTATTTACTTAAACTGTGGAGCAAACTTACTTAAAAAGTTTACAAGCTTAGATGCCAATGATAATCTTGCAACAGTAACAATAGATGAAGATGGACGGAACAACAAGAAATGTTGATAACAGATTATATTTACTAGAAGGAAAAAATTTAAACATTGCAACAAATGAAAATGCAACAGCATTTGGAGAAGTAAATGGTATGACTTTCTTGGGATTATTCACAAATGCAAATAATCCAAGCACAAGCACAGGACTATATCATAAAAGTTTTCAAAATGGAAATGAAATTACAAATGCAGGAACATTTTCAAAAAACTCTTATGTTGAAGGAATGCACAAAACAAACCATGATACACATAAAGATGGATTTTACAGTAACTATAATAATGAAGGATATATTAAAACAGCTTATGTTGGAGTAACACCAGAAGTTGGACTTTCATACATCTGGTTAGTTGGAGAAAAAATGGATGTTACAACATTTGAAATAAACTTAGTAGCATCAAAATATGCAACCTTAGGAACAATAGAACAACCATTAACAAACTTTGCAGCCCCTAATACAAAGTTCCAAATTATAGGATTTTCATCAGGATTAAATAACGATATTTCACTAGTTTTAGGAGACCAAATACAAGCAATTGCACCAGATGAAAATACAGCTAATACAAAATTTGGTTTATCAATGAAGACTGGTAAAAATGGATGGATGTCAAATAATACAACCAACTTCTTAACACAAAATGGTGGAACATACCAAGGAGAAAGCTTATATTTAAGTGAAAACTCAAGCTATACACCAACACTTCTATTTTGCTTATATCACTCACAGAACTTGAGCATATCACAAGAACTTGGAAATGTAATTATAAGATTCCAAGCAATACAACCAGTAGATGAATTAAATAACTATATTTCATATATAGACATAGTAATTAACATGTCAACAGAGCTTTTCCCAAATGACTATTATGAAGCAGCCATTTCACCAGGTGAAGAGTTTGAATTGTTTACAACAACAGAAACAAAAATAACAGAAACAAGTAGATTTTCAACATACTATTCATTATATATAAAAGATTTTTCAGAAAATGACTTGTATGAAGATTATAGAACATATAATAGAGTTCTTGTTTCAAGAGACTCATCAGAACTACCTTATGTATTTCCAGCAAATACAAAATTAACAATGCTAGATATGGCAAGTAATAAATATTATTACTATGTTGTAACTTCATCAGATGAGGCAAGTGGAAAATACAAGTACAAATTCAAAGATTTTATAGAAATGGGTACAGAAAATGCAAGATACAACGAAACAGAAGCATGTAATTTATACTATAACTCAGAACAAAATTTAGTATATGAAAACTTCATATTCCACATAGATTCAAGTGAAGCAAACTTGGAAAACGATGCAATAGATAACAGTTTATTAATAGAATTACAAGATATAGATAATCAAACATTAATAGGAGTCCTAGGCATACAAAGAAGTACCACAAAATATAGCATATATAAAGATATGACAGCAACCATAGATGTAGCAGCAACAGCACAAGACACAATATACTTAGGAAAAGACATAAACTTAACAGTAACAACAGACTTTTTACAAAAGACACTGAATTCAAGCGTAATATTTGATACAGATTATTTAACTTCAAAAATGGGAATAAAAATAACAATTCATGATAGCTATGGAAACCAATTAAATAGTGATACATTATTTGGTGTATATTTCCAATATAATGGAATAAATTATTACCCAAGAATAGATGGAAGTGTTAGAATTAAAATTGCAGATAAAGTATCAAATGTATTATCAAAAATAAAAATTGTTACCAAAAATAATACTACACTTGCTACTGGAGACTATGTAATTAAAGTAGAGAGCTTTGGCTCACCTGATGGAATATACTATGGACTAGAAACATCTGATTCAACAGAAGTAAATATCAGAATAATAAATGGAATATATGGGCTAAAGGTTACTACAGATGATAAATCTAAAATTATAGATAAAAAAACAGGGCATAATATGAAAAATACTGATAACTTAGTAACAATAGTAAACTATTCTTCAATGCTTACTTCTCCAAACATAGTAGTAGAATTACAAAGAAGAAATTACACCGAAACATATTCAATGGAATATGAAGTAGTTGATTTTAAAGATTATTTTACAAACCAGTATGATGATGGTTATAAGAAAAATGAATACCAAATAATTACTGCACCAACACAAGAAAATTTATTGTTCTTGTATTTTAAAGAAAACCTAGTAACAGGAACTTACAAAATAGTATTTAAGCTTTATGATGGAAATATATACATAGGTGAAGCATATGAATATTTTGTTATTAAATAGTTAGAAAGGATAATATGAGAGAAACACAAAGCAAAAAAAGAAAAGCAGTATTGCTCAAAATAATAATTTATACAGTAACTGTTATAATGCTATATAATTTTCTTATAATTGGTCTTACAACAATAACAGATAAAAAGGACACGAGTATATTAGGTTTCAGAGCATATATTATTACAACAGAAAGCATGAAACCTAATATCAACCCAGGAGATATTGTGATTATTAAAGAAGTTACAGAAGAAAAATTAAATATTAATGATGTTGTAACAGTAAAAACTGAGAATGGAATAAATACACATAGAATAATAAAAATTGAATCTACTCCAGAAAAGAGATATGTAATTAAGGGAGACAACAATAATGTTGAAGATGAGAACACAGTAGAAATATCTCAAGTGTTAGGAAAAAAGATTTTAAAAATACCATACATGGGAAAGATAGCAAAAGCATTACAAGATGAGGTATATATAATAATCATTGTAATTATTGTTCTACAAGTATTTATTCAATATCAAAATAAACAAGAAAAAAACAGAATAAGAAGAGAAAAAAAGGAAAGTGAAGATGAAAAATACAAAAAGAATAATAGTTAAAAGTCTTGGTATTCTTTTAAAAATGGTTTTAATTATAATTGTATGTATTAATACAAGTTACATGTTTTTTAAAATAATTAAACCAACATATATTTTGAAAATTGGAAGTATAAAACTTTATGTTGATAAAACAGAAGCGATGGAACCTATAATAACTAAAAAAGACATAGTTGTAATAAAAAAAGATGAGGAATACAAAACAAATGATATTGTAGTATATTCTTTAAATGAAGAAAATAAAACCAGAAGAATTGTTCAAACAATTGGAAACAACATGGAAGAAGCGTATAGCGTAAAGGCTGATAAGAATTTCCATAGCGAGCCATATGAACTAAAAAACAATCAAATTCAAGGAAAAGTAATAAAAGTAATTAAAAACATGGGATTTTTAATTAATATTATTCAATCTAAAACAGTTTTTATCATAGATACAATTTTATTAATTATCATAGCTTATAATAAAATAAAATCAATTGTAAAATTAAATAAAAGAAGAAAAAAACAAAAATCAATAAAAACTTAGGTTTTTATTGATTTTATGTTAGCTGGGTTAATTTTAAAAATTGTTTTAAAAAAATGAAAATCATCTAATTCATTATACTCTAAACAAGATAAATAAACATCTAATTCATTTAAGTTTTTACAAGCAGAAATAACAGCAGGATGTAAATGGTAATTTGAAAATAACTCCATAGCTAAATCCATAGCTTCAAAGAAACTTCCGCCTTCTCGATTTCTTACTAATTTATAAGCTTCTTTAAAACGCGCTAATGATGAGTGTTTATAGTAACTTAACGGTCTTGTATATTTTTTGTCTATTACATCTTGAACAGTATCATAAAAATCTGGGTTATTTGCTAGTACATTTTTAATGTTATCTAAAGTATAAGGTAACACAACTTTTTTATCAACTTCAGATATTAGCAAAACATTTTCTTCTGCATTAATGTCATTTTCGTTTATTCCTTCAGCAGTTTCCTCGTTTTGATAGTTAGATAAAACTTCTTCAATTTTTGTTGCTTTTTTAACAATGCTATCAAACAGGCTAGTATATAACAAATTGTAATTTTTAATTTGAGACATACAATCAGGAGATTGTAAATCAACAGCATCTAATTCTTTTTGTAAATCACCGAATTGATTTTCTACATTGATTTGATAAATTTAAGCACTTTGTTATATTAGACAATTTCTTATGTAATTCTTTAGATTCTTCAAGTGAAGAAATTATCTTTGAATTAACACATTGCCTTAAAAGCATATATATATTATTATTTAATCTCTCTTGGAATTTATCATAATTAACCAAAAATTCGCGCTCCGTGGATAAAGAAACCCCAAGGTCTTCTTTACTTCCTGACAAGTTTATCATTTGTATCCTCCTTGTTTAATATAAACCATAATATTATTATAACATTAAACAAAAAAAATACAATAAAAAATAAAAAAAAAGTAAAAAAATAAAGCAATCTATTGATAAAACATTGTTAATATGATATATTAATTGCAAAGATTTTTTGTTTGGAGGAGAACAATGAAAAAAATAATTTGGAATATTTTTGTTATATTATATGCAGGTATAGCTATATTTACTACAATTTGCTTACTTTCATATAATGAATACAGAGTAACAGAATTAGGTAGCTACTCTCTTATAATTGTTGATAGCAGAGATTTAGAGCCTAATTATAACAAAGGAGATCTAATTATAGCAGACAAAAGTTATAAATTAGAAATTGGAGATGAAGTATTTTTTTACAATACCTACAATCCAAATGTGGAGATAAATGTTGCTAAGATTACAGAAAAACAGGGAACATCTGAATCAGATGCAACTTATACAGTTGAAGGAAATAAAACAATTAAAGCAGAAAATGTTTTAGGACCAACAGATAAGGCAAAAAAAATAAGCAAACTTGGTGGAATACTATCAGTTATTGAATCTAAATGGGGATTTTTAATTTTAATCGTATTCCCATCACTAATAGCTTTCTTATATGAAATAACAGAACTAGTTTCAGACTTAAAAGATAAAAAAAGAAAAGAGTAAAAATGAATGTTAAAAAAGTTTTAATTTTATTAACAGTAATTATGATGTGCTTTACTATTTATACAATAGTAAGCACATACGCATTATTTGAATCAAAAGTACAAAAAAATGTTAAAGCTGAAATAGGAAAATGGAGAATTAAAGTTAATTCATCAGACATAACAAACCCAACAACTCAGAACTTTACAATTAATACATTCAATATAAGCCAAAGCCCATATATTCAAGAAAACAAAATTGCTCCAGGAATGGATTGTACATTTGATATTGAAATTGAACCACAAGACACACAAGTTTCAGTTAGGTACGACATAACAATTGACTCATCTAAATTGGTGAATAAATCAATTGTTTTAAATAGAGTAGTAGAAAAAAACAATAATAATATAATTTTTAGAACAGCAGAAAATGTTTATACAGGAATAATTCCTTTGGAAAAAATTAACACAAATTATTTAGATGTCGTGGAAATCTTTTTCTCATGGGAAAACATTGAAGAAAACAATGAAGAAGATACAAAAATAGGAACAGTATATAATTCAAATCTTAATATCCCAATATCAGTAACATTTAGCCAATATCTAGGGGAAACAATAGAAGAATTCGAACAAAATGGGTGACAAATCTTATGAAAAAAAGTAAAAGTTATAAAATTATATCAGTAATTTTAAATTTACTACTAATAGTGTCAGCATTTATACTTGTCTTAATATCATATAACTTTGTGCAAACAAAACTGATAAAGAAGGATTATTCAAATATATTTGGATACACAGCGTTTAAAGTAGTAAGCGGAAGTATGGCAGATACTATTAATATTGATGATATTGTAATAGTGAAATTAAAAAATCAAAATTCTATATATAATGTAAATGATATTATTGTTTTTAAACAGGAAGATTATATTATTACACATAGAATTATTGCTATAGAGAATGAAAAAATAATAACAAAGGGAGATGCAAATAACACTGAAGACAAAACCATTAATAAAAATCAAATTATAGGAAAAGTAACAAAAGTTGTAACCAATTTGAACATTTGGAAAAAAGTTTTTGCATCACCAAGCGTTTTTATTTCGATTATTATTACGGCAATTCTCTTTGCAGTAGCATTTTCAATAGAAGACAATAATTTAAAGGATGATATAAAATGAAAATAAATAGAAAAAGAAGTATCATAATTGCAAAATTGCTAGTAAACATATTGTTCATCATTTTGATTTTCATACTTTTAAATAGAACATTTGCAAAATATAAAACAGAAGCCACATCTCAGGCTGAAATCCAAGCTGCATTTTATCTTTTAAATGATGAATATCAAACTGCAGAAGTTAAACTTGATTCTTTAGAGCCACGAGATGATGAGTATGTATATTCTTTTTCAGTATCAAACAATAAAAGTAATAAAAGAACAGAAACTTCATTAGAATATGAACTAAAAATCGTTACTACAACAAATTTGCCATTATCATACAAACTATATAAAAATGAAGATTACAAAACAGGAACAAATATAATTACAAGTGATACCATTTTGCCAGATGAATATGGTACATTTTTTCGAACAATTTGCACGGAAAAGGAAATATTTACATATTCAGAGAATAAAACAAATATTTATACGCTTGTAGTAAAATTTCCAAAGGAGTACAACAAAACGGAATATCAAGATATTATAGAAGCTATAACTATTGCAATTGAATCAAGGCAATTAATTCAAGAATAATAAAGAAAGGATATAAAAATGAAAGACACAAAAACCAAAATTAATATTAAAATCAAATATATAATTATATTTGCAATTTTAATTATTAATACAATAGTTTTGGTGTCAATATTTGGAAGGTATGTAGTCAACAAAACAAAGGGATTTTTTGAAAGAACTAAAGCCTTCTTCTTTTATAGTGATAAGTTAGATACAGACACACCATATTATCAAATTGACAACTGGTCTGGGGTTGATGACTATACAATAACAGTAAATATGAATAGCTATAAAAATAACCTTTTAACTGTAGATTATAACATGGAATATGAAGTTTCATATACATGCTCAGACAATGTAATTTGCCAATTATCACCAGGACCATATGTTATAGATTCTGCAACTAATACTGATTCATTCAATATTATTGTAACGCCAAATAGAACATTACAAGATGGCGAAACAGCATATGTTGAAATAACTGCAAAAGCAACATCTCCATATGAAAAAACATTAAAAGGAAGATTTACATTAAAAGTTGGCAAAGAACAGCTAACATATACAATAGAGGATGTGGCAAATAGACCATATTTAGAAGTAAATATTACGAATACATTATCTTATTACACTGTAAACCAAGCATTTGGAGACTATGGTGTTGGTACACAAATTACTAGAGACACATATTTAAGCCTGACAAAAGAAGAACAAAGCAATTGCTCTTCACAAATTATAAATATATCTTTTAATCCACAAGAAATTCTGTTAGATATGACAGATAATGCTTTCGTAAATGGAATTTCAAACACAACAGTTACAATAGATGAAAAAATATATATAAACTCAATCAAATTTAAAATTGATGCACTTTCTAGTCAAAAAGTCAGATTCTATAAAGTCGATGAAACAAAAGATTATACATATCCAATAGTAAATACAGACCCAGTAATAAATTTAACAAGTAGATAAAAAAGGAGACAATATAAATGAATGTAATGAAAGAGTATTTAAAAGTAAATAAAATATTCATAATTAATTATATGAAATTAGTATTAGGGAATAAATACAATAAAAAAATATCAGAAGAGTTTTACCAGACTTATATTAGTAATAGATATTCACTTATAGATGAACAACTTGGAAAGAAAAATTTAAAACTAGAAATTTTGAAGGAGCTGGATGTTTTAAAGAAAAAACTGATATTAGAGGATAAAAGCACAAAGCCTGTAGTAGAGCAAATAAGAATATTTTATAATTATATAATATATTTTGATAATGTAATTCATTCAAAGAACATAGAAAAAATAATATTACAAGTTGTAGAAAAAAAGCAAGAAATAACTGGTAAAGAATATCCAGAATTATATGAATTAATATATGAAGAACTTAAAAATTATTACGAGAGAATAACAGATATTATAAATAATATTCAGACTAAGCAATTTGAATTGGAATTTAAAAAGAATAATGTTTTTCCAGAAATAAGAAAAGTTACACTAAAACAAAATATTAAATTTCCATTATTATATAGTGGCTACGCTATAGAAAAGGCAATGGAAACAGAACCAATTAGTGAAGATATACATTTTGTTGAATATCACTTACTTGCTGGAACTGTGCTAGATGATATAATAAATGGAAATGTTAAAAATCAATATATAGTTCAGTTCCCAATAACTGTAATAAATAAAAAGCAGAAAACACAGAGACTGTTAGACATTGTAAACAGTGAATTTATGAAATATAAAATTTCATTTGAAATAGAATTTGATGATTTAGAAAAAAATAAAGCAAAAATTTATGAACTAATTGGGCAAGGATATAAATTTGCAATTAAAATTAAAAATCAAAATGAACTTAAACAAGAAGATATCAAAAGACTTGAAGTTTTTAAATATGTGATAATTGATAAAAACACTAACATAAGTAACAATGAAATAAAATCAAAAATCATTGAATTTTGAAATAACGATATGTAGAAAGGAATATAGCAGATATGGAAACATTTACAAGGTTTTTATATGAGTTTTTGGCACAGTTTTTTGGAGGAATGAGAACTATTTTTGTTGGTTTATGGAAGGGAATAACTCAACTTGCAAATATAAAAGCATATACAGAGGTAATATCTAAATATAAAGGCGACCTTTCAATGCCTGAATGGTTAATGGTAGGAATTGCAATTTTGGCAATGGTTTTAGTTTATGGAATGGCTATTTTACTTGTTGTTCTTTTGATAAAAAAATATTTCAAATTCAGAAAAAAAACAATAGAACAAGACAGCCTTTTAGATGAAATTGCAACACTTAATAAAAAAGTTGGAACTTTAATGAAAGAAAAAGATGAAATACTAGCAATGAAAGTATCTCAGCTAGGATTAAAGCCAACTGAGAGTGCAACAGAAGAACCAGAAGAAACGAAACCAGAAGAAGATGTAAATACAGGAATTAGATTTTCAAAACTTAATGAAATAGACCAAGAATATGCAAACTATAAGGTCAAAAACTATGGAAACAACTTTACTTTACCAGAATTATGTGAAAATTTTAGAAATTTTGCAGCATCAAGATTACATCTGTATTATACAACAAATATGATGCAGCTATTTATATCAGCCCTAGCATCAACAAAACTTGTAATTTTGCAAGGTATATCTGGTACAGGTAAAACATCTTTAGCTTATGCTTGGGGAAAGTTTTTAAAACACGATTCATGTGTTGCATCAGTTCAGCCATCTTGGAGAGATAGAACAGAGCTTTTTGGATATTTCAATGAGTTTACAAAAAAATTCAATGAAACAGAAGTATTAAAAGAAATGTATATAGCAGGTTATACAGATGATATTTATACAGTAATACTAGATGAGATGAACATCTCTCGTGTTGAGTATTATTTTGCGGAAATGCTATCAATACTAGAGATGCCTAACAAAGATGAATGGATAGTTGAATTAGTACCAAACAGCTGGAAAAGTGATCCTAAGAAGTTGTTAGGAGGCAAACTAAGAATTCCATCAAATATGTGGTACATAGGAACAATCAACAATGATGACTCAACATTCATGGTTACTGATAAAGTTTATGATAGAGCGATGCCAATAGATATAAATGATAAAGGACAGGTGTTTGAGCCAATAGATACTCCAGCTATGGATATAAATTATACATATTTAGACAAGTTATTTAAAGAGGCAATGGAACAAAATGCAGTAACACAAGACACTTTAGATAAAATAGAAGTAATGGATAACTATGTTATACAACACTTCAGAATAGCTTTTGGTAACCGTATAGTTGCTCACATGAAAAAATTTGTGCCAGTTTTTGTCGGATGTGGTGGGGATGAAATAGCAGCTGTTGATTATTTCTTAGCAAGAAAAGTTTTAAGAAAGTTTGAACAGCTAAATATTTCTTACATAAGAGATGAAATAGACCCATATATAGACTTTTTAAATAAAACATTTGGAAAAGATAAAATGAAAGAATGTATAGAATATCTATTAAGACTTAAAAAATTAACATAGATTAGGAAGGTATTAAAATGGATAATTTTAAAATCATGCAACTTTTAGAAGAAAAAAAAGAAAGTGATACACAAAAATTTCTAGATGAAATTGATTCAAATATGAACTTGAAAACAGAACTTGAAAAAGTTACAGAAGACTTAGAATGGATTAGAATAATGGAAGAAACAGTTCCATATTTAGATAATATACTAAGAAACCCCAATAGATTTATTATAAATGAAGAAGAAATTGTAAAAATAGAGCTTGCTAGAAAAATCACAGTGGAAAGCATCAAGCATTTATCCAAAAATACAAACCTTATTCAGGATTTTGACAAAAAAACGGGTGATGTAAGGCCATCTAAAATACTTAATATTAATAAAGAAGAAAGTTATGATACTTATGAAAATAGGTTTATATTTAGTTTGATACAAAATATGAAATTTTTTATTAGTAGGAAGAAAAAAGCAATTGAACTTAGAATGGCAATAAGTGAAAAAAATAATAAAAACATTGAATATAATGGAACATCAAAAATGAATGATGAGGAAGTTACAATTAAACTAAACTTAAGCACAAATTTAGCTGGAAAAAATAAAAACACTTCAGCAGAAGCACTCCAAAGAATAGAAAAATTAGAGCAAAAAATAGCCGATTTAACATACTCAGAAGTTTATAAGTTACTTGAAAAAAAACATATGACTCTTGTAACATCACCAATTAAAAAAACAAATGTAATACTTAAGAATGTAAACTTTCAATATGCAGTAAAGTTATGGAATTACATGCAAGAAAATATTGATGATAAATCAAAACACATTATGGATAAACAAGACTATAGTGATGATGAAAATCTAAAGAAATTAATGGATGAAACATTCTTTTTAGATTACTTAATATTAAAATCACTAGATAAAGATGAAAATGAAACATCAGAGCAAAATCAACTAAAAGAGCAAGCAACTAAAAATTTGTTAGAAAAGATAGTATATATAAACCAAGGACTAACCGAGGAACAACTAAAAAATATGCTTTCAGATACATATGCTTTAGTCAAAGTTAAAAATATGGCTAATATTGGCGAGATACAAAAAATAATAAAAAATGAGATAAATAAATATTTAAAAGAACTAAAAAAAGCATAGAAAAAAGGGAGAAAATAACATGTTTAAAAAAATTAAGAATAATAAAATTTTAAATTTAATCGGAAATATATTATATACTCTATTAGTTTTACTAGTTGTACTAATATTAATAACAGTAGTTTTACAAAGAGCATCAAACAATAATTTGAGTCTTGGGGGATATAGAATATTCAACATTGTAACAGGAAGTATGTTTCCTAAATATGAAGTTGGAGATGTATTGGTTTCAAAAACAATTTCACCATCAGAAATAAAAAAAGAAGATGATATTACATATCTTGGAAAAGAGGGAGATTTTGCAGGTAAAATTGTAACTCACCAAGTAATAGATATAGAAAATGAAAATGGAAACTATAAATTCCATACAAAAGGTCTAGCAAATACCGAAGAGGATCCAATAGTTGGCCAAGACCAAGTAGTTGGTAAAATTATTTATAAAGTTAAAACGTTAAGCGTTATCTCAAAAATTATTCAAAACTTATATTCATTATATTTTGTAATATTTATACCAGTTGCATTACTTGTTTTCATTGAGATTAGAAGAATTATAATTGACTTAATCGAAGATAAAAAAAGCAAACAAAATGAAAAAAAGGAGAATAATGGAAACCACGAAGAATAAGGAATTTATATTATTTAGGATTATAAAAAAGGTAAAACTAAAAACAATAATATTGCTTATAGTATTTCTTAGCTTTAACTCATATGCTTGGTTTATTTATGCAACCAAAGTTTCAAGTGGTATATCTGCACATATAACATCCTGGAATGTAAAATTTAGAGCTGGAGAAAAAGAAGTAACAACAAATGTTGTTTTTGAAGTAGATAAAATATACCCGGGAATGGAACCTCAGATGAAAACCTTAACAGCATATAATGTTGGAGAAATGAAGGCCTTGTTAAAATATAATATACGTACAATTAGAATTTTAGATGAAACATATACTGTAAGTGAAACATTTACACAAGATAAATTAATTGAAAAACTTAATGAATATCCTTTTAAATTAACATTTGCAATAGATAATACAAACTTAGATGAAGAAAATGGTAGTGCTGATTTTGATATAAAATTAGTTTGGAATTTTGAATCTGGAGATGATGCATTAGACACTAAATGGGGAGAAATGGCCTATGAATATAATAAAAATCATCCCAGTTCTTCAAGTATATATGTGGAAGTTGATGTAAGCGCTACACAGCATGAAGTGTAACTTTAAGGTGTTGTAACGCTTATATCAGCAATCTGAGTAAATACTAAATCAACATTTAATAATGCTCCATTTGAAGTTTCAAAAGTTGAAGATGTGTCTTGCTCATTATTCATAGTTTGTGAGTCTGGGTCATCATTCCACTTAATATAAACCCTAATATTTCGATTAGTAATTCCACTTTCATAAAAAATATTATCAGAAATAACATTAGAATCATTGTCAAATGAAATTATATCACCATTGTCTATTGAGTAACCTGTTGTTACTATATCTGTAACACTACTTTGTTCATTTGCAGAGATTGTGATGTTATATGAAAATGAAACATCAGCATCAGTACAGTCTAAACTTAAATCGAAATATCCTTCAGCAGTTGGTGCAATAATTCCTTCAGCAATATGCTCAGAACCAGGGAATATAGGAGAAATAACAGATGTTAATGTGTCTCCATTTTTAATTGAAACATCATTAACCTTAATATTCCATCTGGCAATAGGAATATCTGCTATTTGCTTAGCAGAAGTTGCATATTTTGCATATGTATTAATTAAAACAAATAAGGATATAATTGCAGAAAATAAAGCCATTAATAAAATATACTTTTTAAATAGTTTCATAAAAACACCTACTTACAAAATAAATTTTACCATACAAAAAATACGAAATCAATAAAAAGAGGAAAAGATATGTCTAAAAAAGAAATCGAATTAAATTCAGAAAAAGTTAATAAAAGAGAAAAAAGAATTAAAATGTTAAAACTAGGGCTTTTAATGAGTGCATTTTTTTTAATGATAATATATGTAATTTTAAGAATTGTATATGAACAGGGAGCATTTACGGTTTCTTTAGATCAAAACTTTGCAAAAAAAAGTGGAATAGTAATATATGAAAATCCAGAAACAAAGGAAAGCAGAAGAATTCTAAAAGCAGAGAAAAAAGAGTATTTAGACAATATTTCAGTTACATGGTTACCAAACAATTTAAATGAATATATTGGTGGAGCCCATAATGGCGATAATTACATAGCTTACACATTTTATATAGAAAACCAAGGAGCAGATACAATTAATTATTGGTACACAATATTTGTAGATGATGTTATAAGAAATGTTGATAAAGCTGTAAGAGTTATGGTTTACCAAAATGGAGAAAGAACAATTTTTGCAAAAGCTGCTTCAAATGGAGAACCTGAAAAAGATACAGAAAAATTCTATTCAGATGATATTGTTGCTGTTAAGGGAAGAACAAATTTTAAAGAAGGAGATATTGATAAATTTACAATAGTTATCTATTTGGAAGGAGATGATCCAGATTGCATAGATGACCTAATTGGAGGACAAATGAAAATGCACATGGAAATAACTGAAGAGCAATTAGGCACAAATGAAACACGAAATGATTAGAAAAAATATGACAAAAAATCACATATTATTACGAGAATATTACAAAATTATTACAAAAATTACAAATAAAACATTTATATTACATTATTTAAAAAAGTATTGACTCCCATAATATTTAATGGTAACATATAGCATATAGAAAATATATATTTAAGGAGAGAAAAAATATGGAAACAAGAAAACAAAAGAGGCGTAGTCTTCGTCTAACCTTATTGTTATTGCTTTTAACAGCAATAATACTTTTATCTTCATCTTATGCGTGGTTTACAGCAAACCAAACTGTTACAATTAGCCAATTACAAGTAAATGTAGCAGCTCAGAATGGTTTACAAATATCAGCTGATGGAAGTATATTCTCAGCATTAATAGGAAAAGATGATTTGATTACAGCATCAGGAAAATATACAGATTTATTAAATCAATTACCAGTTAACTTAGCACCAGTATCAACAGGTGGAAACATAACTGATGGAAAATTAGATATGTTCTTAGGTACAGTAAATGCAAATAAAACTTCTGGTAAGTATGAATTAACAGCGACAAAAGAAACTGAAATTAATTCAACTGCAGATACTGCAACAGGTAATTTCTTAGCATTTGATATATTCCTAAAAGTTGAATCAAAAACAAATATTGAATTAACAGCAAACTCTGGAATAAAAGCAACAGGTGCAAAATCTACAGGAATTGAAAATGCAGCTCGTGTAGCTTTCGTGGTACAAGGTAACAAACCAGCCGGAACAGACTTAACAATAATTCAACAAATGAATGCTGGACAATTATATATTTGGGAACCAAACTATGATGCACACACACCAGCAGCAATATCTCATGCAATAGGTAATTATAATAAAACATTAGCAGATTTCGGATTAACATCAATGCCAGCTGCAACTCAAACAGGTGTAGACCAAATTGCAACAGATGGTGTAATTGCTGATATCGATACAGGAATTTTATTACCAAATACAACAGCAGCAGCAAATGGTACATATTTTAAAACTGTAACACCAAATTACAAAACAGCATCAAACTTCGGAGAAAATACTGAAGATAATTTACCAATATTTACATTGGAACCAGGTATTACAAAAATAAGAGTATATTGCTGGATAGAAGGTCAAGATTATGATTGTGAAAACGATGCTTCAGGTGGAAACATTGCATTAGATATACAAATAACTAGATCAGCAAATCAACCAACAGGTGGTTAATAAAGATAAAGAGGAAACCAGAAATGGAATCCTCTTTTTGTTTGGTTTTTATTTTTTAAATCTTATATCATCTCCAAAGAATCTATAGATGCTATAATTGCCAATAAACCTTGAAACTATTCTTTCATCATAAGTCCTAAATAGGCTCTGCAAATCTAGGTTTGTTGAAATTATTGTTTTAGTAATTTTACCATTTTGATTAAGCAATCTTGTATTAATTATTTTATATAGTTCAGTAAATTTCATGCTATTCATTGTTTCAGTTCCTAGGTCATCTATTACTAATAAATCAACACTTAATAAATTCTTTGAAAATGTATTATCAGAATTTTTATTGAAAATTTCGTTTATCAACGTATCAAACATAACTGGTGCTGTTTGGTATAGAACCGTTTTTCCTTGAGATAAAAGTTCTGCAACAATGCAGTTTGATAAAAAAGTTTTACCAAGGCCAGTTCCTCCAGAAAAAAGTAAATTTTTTTGAAGAGGGTCATCAAAATTTTTGATAAACTTTTTAGCTTCCTTTCCAATAATCTTAATATTGTCTCTAGGAGACAAATCAGAACTGTATTTTTCTTCATTTACCTCATCAGAATATAAATTAATATTAAATTTTTTAAAATTTTCTCTATCTAAATTTCCAATGTTTGAATTATTATATTCAATATCAAGAATTTTTTGCTTTAAGCAGCTACACATAACAGTCTTTTCACCATCTAAAACATATCCAGTATCTTTGCATTTTGGACATTCAAAAATTGGGGAAAGATAATCTAAAGTTTTTCCTTCTTTTTTTAGTAATTTCAAGCGTTCAGTTTTTAAATCATTTACTTTGGATTGTAAATCCTTCAATATATTTTCAGAATTTGAGGCTAAAATAGCTTTAGCAGAGGAAATTGCTACACTGTTGAGTTCAGATTCAATTTCCGCTAATCTTGGGATTTTTTCATATAACTTTGCCTTTCTACTTTCTAATTCAGTGTTAGCTTTAATTTGTTTTTTATCATATTCATTTAAAAGGTCTTTTAAAGTGCTGTTACTTACCATTTAGAATCACCTCATTTTTAGTTGTTTGCATATAATTTGTTTAAATCATCATACTGCCTTTGTGTATAATTGTTGTAATTAGTTTTCTTTTCAAGCTCTTTTATATTTTTGTTTTGAGTTTTAAAATCAGCCATAAAATTCTGTACTTCCTCAGGGGTTTTAAGTTTTCTGTCATGCCAATCGGTAAGCAACTTATCAAAATAATCAAATGTTGGATTTGCTTTAGAAGTAGTTTTTTTCAAAGCGATGTTTATTATATCTAAGTTGTATCCATAGTCCAAAACCCATTTTTCAATATATTCATCTTCGAACTCTGAAAAGGCTGTGTAACGGCCCAGCTTTTTAGCAATAGCCTTTTTAGTTTTTGCCATATTATCTCTCTTTTGATAATAATTTTCTAAATCATTAAATGTTTTTATATTGTTTTTAGACCAAGCTTCAGCAACTGTCTGCACATAGTTTTTATGAAGTGCGGATTTTCCAAAACAATAATCAAATAAAGAAACCATAACTTGTTCATCAAATTCATATTTCTTAAACCATAAATCAATATCACTATACCAAGAAGGAGACATAATTCCTTGAAAGTACTGATTATTAATGCTTTCAATAGCCTTAGCTCTATATTGGCTCTTACTGTTGTTCTTAATGGTTTCAGCAGATAAAGTAAGGTTTGGTGAATAAGACTTATGAAGTTCAATCTCCTGCAAGTTATTTAATGTATAACCAGTAGGCTTTTTAGTAATAACACCATTTTCTTCCCAAAAAGTAAGCCCAGCTTGAATAACATTAAAAGGAATATTAAGTTTCTTAGATAAATCAGTAAGCTTAATTTCTTTATCATACTTAGATAAAAACAGCAAACACAAATAAATCTTAACAAAATCACCACTAGCACAAGTCATATACTCAGTGAAAAAAATATCAGGTATTTCAGTATGTGAAAATAAAATAGACTTATCCTTACAATCCAACTTCATAAAAATCTCTCCCTTTTTAGTTAAAACATTATATCATTTTCGGAGAGAGAAAACAATAAAAAAATTGAAATATTAGGAAAAATTTGAAAGAGAAGCAATTATTTTAGAAACAATAGTTACTTTATCCATTTTTGCGTGCAATACAGATAAAATGTAAATGTTTGAAGTGGATACTAAGTATATAATCTTATGACTTTTATAAATAATTTGACGGATATGTAAATCTACAGATAATAGATTTAACTTTTTGCCAAGATATGGCATAAAATTTAAAACATCAATATAATTAATTAATTCTAAAAAATATTTTTTCAAGTTATCTTCTGTTCCAGTTTTTGCAGTATCTATATAATTCATCACATCTTTTTTTGCAGGCTCAGTCCAAATCAGCATGCTAAAATCAACTTCTTCATTTCCTCATTAGTAACAGTTTTACCATTTTCAATAGCCTTTAAACCCTCATTTATTTTGCAATAAATCAACAGTTCATTCAAAATGTCTTCTTCAGATAAATTATTCTCATAATCTGTTATAAAATTAGATAATACTTGTTTTTTACTCATTCACATCAACTCCTTAATTAATTGTTAAGAAGCAATGAAAATATAAATACTACACTCATAGTATAACAAAAAAACAAATTCATATCAATAAAAATCAAAAAAAACACGAAAAAGTTCCCAAAACCCTTGACTTTTCCTCAAAAATATGGTAAATTATATAAGCTATGTTCTATAAATGAGGACATAGCTTAAAAAACGCATCGTTAAAACCCGTAAATAAAAGTTGGAGGTGGAGCTAAAATGGCTGCAAAAGGACCTAGAGAAAATATTACATTAGAATGTACAGAATGTAAAAGAAGAAATTATATGACAAGCAAAAATAAAAGAAATAACACAGAAAGACTAGAAGTAGAAAAATATTGCAAATTCTGCAAAAAAAGAACAACACATAAAGAAACAAAATAAGGCAATTGGGCTATTTTAAGGAGGATATAAAATGGCTAATGAGAAAGATAATAAAAAGGAAGTAAAAAACAAAAAAAGTTTTTTCAAAGATTTCAAAGCAGAATTAAAAAAAGTTATTTGGCCTACACCAAAGCAACTTGTTAATAATACAATTGCAGTTGTTGTTATAGTTATTATTACAGCAGCTATAGTATTTGTATTGGATGTAGTATTTGACTTACTAAATAAATATGGAATTAACAACTTGAAATCAAAAGTTAGAGGATATGACACAGTTCAAGTTGAAGATAATCATGATGATCATGATCATGACCATGAAGAAGAAGAAAATACAACTGCTGTAGAGAATAATAGTGAAAATAATGAAAGTGTAGAAAATGTAACTGAGTAATAAAGGTTTTACATTTACTTTAAATAAGGAGGCTCAAAACAAATGTCTCAAGTAGAAGAAAATTTAGAACCAAGATGGTATGTAGTTCATACATATTCAGGTTATGAAAATAAGGTTAAAACAGACCTAGAAAAAACTATAAAAAATAGAGAGCTTGAAGATTATTTCTTTGATATTGTTGTTCCAATGGAAGAGCAAATCGAAATCAAAGATGGAAAAAGAAAAGCAAATCTAAAAAAAGTTTTTCCAGGATATGTTTTAGTAAAAATGATTGTAACAGAAGAATCTTGGTATATAG
>ERZ824488.1033-NODE-1033-length-33038-cov-24.512355_pt1 | contig 33038 bp, 28 predicted proteins | sample MGYA00519936_ERZ824488 | MGnify/ENA primary metagenome ERZ824488 (study PRJEB31778, sample SAMEA3449153) | human gut metagenome | biome: human gut; feature: human-associated habitat; material: faeces | place: United Kingdom | collected 2010/2012 ... | reverse complement strand
CAAAGAAGAAGGTCTGCGCCGACTGTGTGGGCCTGATTAAAGGGTACCAGTGGACAAACGGCGGCCAGGGCGTCATCGAGTCCATTGGCACGGACAAGACCTTCTCCAGCAGGTACGGCGGTCACGGTTGCCCTGACAAATCCGCCAACGGTATGTTCAACTATGCCAGGAGCAAGGGCTGCGCCTGGGGCACTATGGATACGCTGCCCGAGGTTCCCGGCGTGGCGCTGCGCTTTGACGGGCATGTAGGCGTGTATGTTGGAAATGGCTATGCGGTGGAGGAACGCGGCTTCAATTACGGGTGCGTGCGCACCCGTGTGAAGGATCGTAAGTGGACGCACTGGTATCAGCTGCCCTTCGTGGACTACGGCGATGCGGTGTTCACCGGCGGCATCGGCGTGAAGGCAGATACTCCGAAAACGGAGTATACGCTGGGCACGCGGACGCTGAAAAAGGGCGCCAAAGGCACGGATGTGAAGGCCATGCAGGAATTCCTGCTGCAACTGGGCTATGCGTTGCCTGAGTATGGTGCTGACGGCGATTTTGGCAATGAGACAGAGACTGCCCTCAAGAAGCTTCAGGCGCGGGCAGGCGTCAAACAGGACGGCGTTTACGGCAGCGAGACCCACAAGGCGCTGATGGACGCCACCGCAGACAATGATGCGGGCAAGGAGTCTGAACAGCCGGACGAACCTGATCAGCCGAATAAACCCGAACAGCCGGAAGAGCCCACGCAACCCGATGCGCCTGACACTCCCACGACGAAGCGTGTGCGCATCGTCTGCGGCAGCGGCTCGGTGAACATCCGCGCGGGCAATGGCACACAGTACGACCGCATTACTGCTGTGCAAAACGGCGCTTCTCTCGAATGGGTGGCCACCGCCGAGAACGGCTGGCACGCCGTCGTGGTCAATGCCCGCGTGGGCTGGGCGTCCGGAAAGTATTCGGTGATGGAATAATGCGTATGACCGCACATAAAGGCGCGGTACGCCTCCAGACGAACTGAGATATTGCATGAGGAAGCCTTTTTTTCGGGAAGGGGGCTTCCTCCTTTTTTTGTCAGGTATGCCCGGTATTCTCCCCCTGTTTTTCTCCGCTCCGGGCGGGCGTAAACCTGCCCATATAGGCCGTATTTATCGGAATCATCGCTTGATAAAGCGGCCAAGTGGAGTGATAGCTATAACAGGCCGTTGGTTTTGAAGAAAACGGCGGCGAAGAAAAAACGGGAGGTTTCATTATGAGCATTGTGAGATGCACCGCGTACCCGTTCCGATACGCGGAGGAAGCGTATGCAGAGTCTGCGGACGAAGCGGATGCACTCGAGCTTTTCGACTCGAGCCTTTACACCGGGATGTTTTCCATCGACTTTGATACCCGGAGAGCGGGCAGACCGTGTCTGGACGGCGCGGGGCGCAAAGGAGCCGGATCCCAACGCACGGTACCAGAGCTACTACTGGCGTGATACGCACGAGGGGATCATCGACCGGAAAACTTGGGAAAAGGCGCAGGAGGTGGTGGAAGCGCGGCGGAAGGATCTGCAAATGGGCGTGGATCGGAAGGGCAAGGAGACGCACTTCCTCTACGGCAAGGTATTCTGCGCATCATGCGGCGCGCCCTACAAACGCAGGACGCTTCCCCATAAGCGGGTGGAAGGCGAGACGGTCTACCACAAGGTGTGGAACTGCCGCGAGAGACAGAAGGGGCCGAAGGGCAACGGCTGCAGGAACAACTTTATCAGGGAAGAGGAGCTGCTGCGCAAGGTATCCGACCAGCTCGGCTGGGAATGGAAGGGCGCGGACGACTTTGACGCGGAGCAGTTCAACGCGCTGGTGCAGGCCGTCTATGTCGAGAACGGCGAGGTGAGCGTCCGAAGGCTGGCGCGAAGGGTATCCGCGTAAGCGCATTGGCACATAAGAGACGACCCCAAGCCATTGTTTAAGTCCTTGTCAAGCCCCTGTCAGCTCATTACTTTTCAACGCGCGGAAAGGCTCCGAAGCGTGAAGGGGAATCGGCTGACAGGGGTTTTTCGTTATATCTGGGTGCAGGCTTTTTCGTTCCATCCAGCCACAGGTATTTTTCGTTATATCCGGGCACAGGCTTTTTCTATCTGGGCGCAGGTATTTTTCGTTATATCTGGCCGCGAAACTTGCTAAAGCCCGTGTTTTGAGGTAAAATGAAAGTGGTAATTTATAGGGCTTTACAGCGCATGAACGGCTTGGAGGAAGGGAGGCTGACGGCATGGAGAGGAAGATGCTGCCGACCGGCATTGAAAATTTCGAGGAGATTCGTCGTAACAACTCCTATTATTATGTAGACAAGACAGGACTGATCCGCGACCTGCTGAAAAGCAGAGGCAAGGTCAATCTTTTCACGCGGCCGCGGCGATTCGGTAAAACGCTGAACATGAGCATGCTGAAGTGCTTTTTTGAGATTGGTGCGGACAAAACGCTGTTTGATGGGTTGGCGATCTCGAAGGAAACGGCGCTGTGCGAGGAATGCATGGGCAAGTTCCCGGTGGTATTCATCTCGCTCAAGGATGTGGACGGGCTGACGTTTAAGGAAGCCTACGGGAAACTACATGAGATCATCCAGAAGGAAATACGGCGGTTATACTTTTTAACGGAGAGCAGCAAACTTTCCGAGATGGATAAACAGGCTTTCAACAAGCTGGCGTCAACAGATGAAGAAGTCGAAATTCAGAAATCGCTGGCGTTGCTAACAGAGCTGCTCTATAAGCACTACAGCCAGAAAACCATTCTGCTGATCGACGAGTACGACGTTCCGCTGGATAAGGCGTTCCAGCATGGCTACTACAAGGAGATGGCTTCATTGATCCGCGGTTTGTTCAGCCCGGCATTGAAGACCAACGATTTCCTTCAGTTCGCGGTGCTGACGGGCTGCCTGCGAGTATCCAAGGAGAGCATTTTCACGGGGCTGAATAACTTCAAGGTGCTATCCATTACGGATAGCCGCTTTGACGAGCATTTCGGATTCACGGATGTCGAGGTGAAAATGCTCCTCGAAGACTATGACCTATTAGATCATTATGATGATACGAGAAGATGGTACGATGGATACCGCTTTGGCAATGTAGACGTTTATTGCCCTTGGGACGTAATCAACTATGTGGATCTACTTCATAATGATCCCCATGCCGAACCGCAGGCGTTCTGGATCAATTCCAGCGGGAACGATCTGGTGAAGAGGTTCGTGGACAAGGCCGATAAAACGACGCAGGGCGAAATTGAGCGTCTCATTGCGGGCGAGGCCATTGAGAAGGCCGTGCGGCTGGAGCTGACCTACGACGAGATCGACAACAGCATCGACAATGTATGGAGCGTACTGTTTACGACGGGCTATCTGACGCAGACAGGAGAGGTCGAGCGCGGCGTATACAAGCTGGTCATCCCCAACCGCGAGGTGCGGGAGGTGTTCATCCTACAGATTCAGGAATGGTTCAAGAAAATGGTAGTGCAGGACGAAAAGCCCATGCAGGCGTTCTGCCGGGCTTTCCTGAGCGGAAACGCGGAGGAAATCCAGAAGCGACTGACAATCATTCTCGGAAAGATGATCAGCATTCTGGACACAAAGGCCAGGGATGAACAGAAGGAAAATTTCTACCATGGTCTGCTGCTGGGACTTCTGCGGAGCGACCCGACTTGGTCGATCTTGTCCAACGCGGAATCGGGCGACGGCTTCAGTGATATCCTCATCGAGCCGGAGGATCCGGACGCAGGCATTGTAATTGAAGTAAAATACTCACCTACCCTATCGGGGATGGAGAGCGCCTGCGAAGCGGCGATAGAGCAGATCAAGAGCAAGCGGTATGATGAACACCTGCGCAACGAAGGCAGGGAGAACATCACTGCGTTCGGCATCGCCTTCTGCAAGAAGCGCTGCAGGGTATGCTTTGAAAAGCTGTATTGATTGAATAACTGTATTGATTTGAACGACACATCCTCCGTAGCGATTGCTGCGGAGGACTTTTCATTTTGAGATGTCTGAAAGACGAAAAACACACCGGCAAGCCCCTGTCAACCCATTAACCTTCAAGGAACGGAAAATGCTCCGAAGGATGAAGGAAAATCGGCTGACAGGGGCTTTTTGTATCCCTGTCTCATCTTTCTACTGTTTTCCTGATATGCGAAAGCCCATCAAAAAAGCCATTCTTGGTTTTCTCCAAATGAGATAGTACCCCCTATATAAAAGGCGAACAACAGGGTTTTCTCAATAAGCGATAGGAGACACTCTGCCGAAAACCGATAAAATCGCCTGTTCGCGATGAATTGAATGAATATTCATTCCAATCCGCATATCTTTGACAGCCATCAGCAAATGCAGGTACAGATTGCAGTTTTCTTCAAAGAAGAAAGGCAAATGTTCGGTGCATGGGAAGAGCAGGGCATTCTGCACGAAATTCCTGTGCGATTGCGGTGTAAATGACGGCAGTTTGCACAACGACTGGACACATTTCGGACAACAGACATCAAAATCGCTGGTGGCGGGGCGGGATTCGGTATGTCGGAAATAAGTGCTATGAGAATAGAAGGCTTTCCAACTGCGGCGGTATGATTATGCGCCGTACCAACGTCTATGGGCATGTACCGAACATGCCTTATTTCAAAACTGAAAATGCCTGAAATATAAGGCTTTTTCAGACAGACCAAAGGATTAAGAAGAAAGAACGCACTGAAGCGAGACGGAGCGCAAGCCCTTAAAAAGCCCATTTTAAGCCGCTTATGGCGGGAATCCTGCATAATATGCAGGTAAATGGCTTCCACAGAGAGGGTGCATCGCCAGAAAGGTGCTGTCTGAAGTGACGGAACGCACCGGCGAGGGCAGATTCGAAGCGTCTGCACGCATGCATCTAACCTCGCTTATCACATATTCTGTTTTCCGAGCATGTACCGAAGCTCATACATCGTAAATCCTTGCCGCTCGGATGAGCGGCGCTTGCAGCCTACAGAGGGGGAAGAGGAAAATGGCCCAGATGACGAAGTCCGTGCGAATGCGGGGCATGAATCTGCTTCATTTTGTTTTGATGGTTGCGGTGATGACCATCGCATGGCTGACCATGTACAGCCCGTCCATAGCACCGCAGACCGCTCAAATTACCACTACAGCCGTTCTCCTCTGTTATCTGGTTCTGTCTGTTTTCCTGTACCAAACCTATAACGCCTACAAAATCGGCATGTACCGCGCGGGAGAAACGTTTTACTCCCTGACGCTGGCAAACCTGATCGGCAATGCACTGACCTATCTGTTCGCTTGTCTGATCCAGTGGCGGCTGCTGAACTGCGTTCCCGTGCTGTTCGTGCTGGCGGCGCAGACGGCGATCAGCGGGCTGTGGTGCCTTGCGGCGAACCAAATCTACTTCAAGCTGTACAAGCCCATGAAGACGCTGGTCATCTACAAGGACGAAGAAGACTTGGAAAAGCTGAACGAGATTGTCTTCTTTGAAAATCGCTTTGACGTCATCGGCAAGCTTCGGGATCCCGAGGACGTGTTCGAAATTCTGTCCAAGCTGCAAGGCTGTCAGGCGGTGATCGTGTCCGGCGTCGATGCGACGCTGCGCAACGGCATTGTGAAGGCCTGCATCGACCAGAACGTGACGTGCTACTTCATTCCCCATATCGGTGACGTGATCATCGCCGGAGCGAAGCATGTGCAGTCCTTCAGCATTCCCATTATGGAAACAGGCCGCGCCGTGCTCAGCCCGGAGTATGCGTTCATCAAGCGGGCGATGGACATTGTCTGCTCCGGCCTGGCGCTGGTGCTTCTCAGCCCCTTCATGCTGGCAACGGCAATTGTCATCAAGGCCTACGACCACGGCCCCGTGCTGTACAAGCAGGTACGCCTGACCAAGGACGGAAAGCGCTACGCCATCCTCAAGTTCAGGTCAATGCGAGTAGATGCGGAGAAGGACGGCGTTGCCCGCCTCGCAAGCGACCACGATGACCGCATTACCCCGGTGGGCCGCATCATCCGAGCTATCCGCTTCGACGAGCTGCCCCAGCTGATCAACATCCTCAAGGGCGACATGAGCATCGTCGGCCCCCGCCCGGAGCGCCCGGAGATCGCAGCCCAGTACGAAAAGGAAATGCCTGCATTCAGCCTGCGCCTGCAGGTAAAAGCCGGCCTGACCGGAACCGCCCAGGTCTACGGACGCTATAACACCGAGCCGAGGGATAAGCTGAAGATGGATCTGATGTACATCAATAAGATGTCTTTGGCAGAGGATCTGAAGCTAATCTTCGCCACCATCAAGATCCTGCTGATGAAGGAAAGCACTCAGGGCGTAGAGCAGGGGCAGACTACGGCGGAGAAGACAATGGAAAAGTCTGCATAACGGTTTTAGTTAAGACGGAATCCGCCGAGAACATTTGTAAGAACTACATATTTAGAGGAAAACAACTCAGACTCTTTATAAATGAGCCTGAGGTGTTTTTTCGGAAGAGAGAAACAGAAATGAAGAAAGTGCTTCTTGTGACCTTCTCGGATAATGCGGATCATCAGGATACATTGTTCGGAATGTACGAAGAAATGAGAGCAAGAAAAGATTGGGACGCTTATCTGCTTTGCATAAAGACTCCGAAGGTTGAGCTTCAGCAGTCAGATCACACATGGCTCGTAGATTGCCCGGAAAGACCGGGCGTGACGAAGAAAACGTTTAATTTCCCGTTGCTCTTTTCGATTATTCATCGCATTCGCCGGGAACACTTTGATGCGATCTATTTTGAGAGCCTACATACTTGGAATCTGCCCATTTTGATGTTGGCTGGCAAAGCAAAAACCTATCAAGTAATTCATGAGGTCATTCCGCATGAGGGCGACAGTCAGGTCAAAATGGTAGATTTGATGAATAAGGCTGTGGTACTGTTTGCGGATACGATTATCCTGCGCAACAAAACCTATATTCAGGACATGATTGCTCGCTATGGAATTTCTGCAGATCGAGTGAAGTGCTTGGAGCTGTGGCGCCGGTATCCCACCTATACTGCGCCAGTACACAGCGGCCGCGCACTGTTCTTTGGAAGAGTTAATCCATATAAGGGAGCAGATAATCTTCTGGAAATAGTTCGGTCATGTCCGGAAATTCAGTTTGATGTGATTGGCCGTGTTGATCCACAAATGCAGGAGATTGTTGACCAGCTTTCTAAAGAAAAAAATGTGAAGCTGAACAATGGTTATGTTACCGACGCTGAGATGCGAGAAGCGTTCATAAATTGCGATTGGGTGATTGTCCCGTACAATTCGGCTTCACAATCGGGCATTATCATTGATGCTTATAAGTATAGTCGCCCTGTGATTGCGTTTGCGGTAGGGGCTATTCCTGAGCAGGTAGAGAACGGAAAAAGCGGCTATCTGGTGGAAGTAAAGAATAACCTCCAATTTGCGGATAGGCTGAAAGAGGCTATGCGCATGGAGACCGATCAGTATGCTGAAATGAGCCGATATGCCTATCAGTATGGTAGTAGGAAATATGCAGCAAGCGGCGCGGTGGAACGGTTCGCTGCATTGCTTAATGACTGAATTGAGAAGAAATAACAATGTGGAATAGACTAAAAAGATATGTGATAATAATACAGATATTTTTGCGGGAAGGATATTCACGTGCTGAGTATCTAAAGAAAAAAGGGTATTTTAGAGCGATTGGTGACCATGTTTATTTACAACCATGGAATTTCGGCACAGAGCCGACAATGATTTCATTTGGAAACAATGTCCATGTTGCAAGTGGAGTAGCTTTTATCAATCACGATATTACCAGCATGATGTTCAACTATATGGACGGAGAGCATCATTATAGGCTTCGTCAAGGAAGTATTACAATTGGCGATAATGTTTTTATTGGAGCTAAAAGCACGATTCTGTATAACGTGACAATTGGGGATAACGTGATCATAGGAGCGGGAAGCCTTGTAAATAAGGATATTCCGAGTGGGACAGTTGCAGCAGGCGTTCCTTGCAGAGTGATTGGCAAGTTTGATGAATATATGAACAAGCTGAGGATTGAAGAGGAGAAATCAGATTCATGCATCCGAAAATCTTGATTGTTATGACAACTCCATACAGTACTAGTGACAGTAGCCGGACGCTGGATTCTTATTTCCATTTCTGGGAAAAGGATCGGGTGGCACAGATATTCAGCCGCAATTGGATCCCTAATAAAGGTCATTGCGGCGAAATGTATCAGATAACGGATGCAGGCATTTTAAAGAAGTGGCTTCGCAAACCTAGTGAAGTTGGGAAAGTATATACTTATGAGGAAATGCGCGAGCAGAATGGCAATGAGCAAATCCAGGATAACTCGACGGCAGGGCTCTATAAAATAGGTGGAATGCATTCTCCGATGATCGAATTGCTCAGGGGAGCCTTGTGGAAGAAAAAATACTGGTGTACAGAGAAACTAGTAAAATGGCTGGATGACTTTAAACCGGAGTGTATCGTATATAACTTCAGTAATCATTTGTTCACACAGCAGATTGCGCTTTATGCAGCCAAACGGTTCAATATTCCTGTTATAGCGATAATCGGTGACGACTATTATTTTAATGACAGGTTTTCGCTGTCGCCGGCATATTGGCTGTTTAGGCGTAAATTCAAAAAACTCACGGAACAAATTTTGTCGGGAAACGCGAGCGCGGTATATTGCAGCGACAAAATCCGTGATAAGTATAATGAGTACTTCCATATTTCGGGCGAGACAATCTATGTTACCTCTTCGATTGCGAGAAGAGAATTCCGCGAAATCAATAGTAAGTTGCCACGATTTGTTTATTTTGGAAGCATTCGCTTGGGAAGAAATCAGGCTCTGTGCGAAATTGCTACGGCATTGGGCGAGATTGATGCTTCGTATAAACTGGAAGTGTATTCAAACGAAAACGATGAAAGCATTTGTGAATGTCTGAAGTCTCATGCAAACGTCTATTATGGTGGAGCGTTGCCGTACAAAGAAGTCGAAAGGAAAATTTTGGAATCAGACGTTTTTGTTATTGCTGAGGGATTCAGAAAAGAAGATATAAACTTTACGCGATATTCGCTATCCACCAAAGCAGCGGATGGTTTAGCTTGCGGTACTTCGATATTGACCTATGGACCCAGCGAAAGTGGAGTTGTGGAATATATGCAAGCCACAGAAGCATCCATGGTTTGCTCTAATCAGGCTGAATTAAAAAATGATATTTTAGAGTTATTGAATAATACTGAATTGCAGAGACACTATTACGACAAAGCAATATTGGTGTCCCAGAAGAACCATACGTTGGAGAGTACTACGGCGATATTTGACGCGGTTGTAGATAAAGCCATTAGAAAAGGGTATGAGAAATGATAACTTATGGAATAGTTATCGGCCTTACGGCTTTTGTATATATTCTATTTACGTCCATGCGCTATGAGAAAAACAGGGTGGATCATATTACGATCACTTTCTTTTTTCTTGCATATCTTTTTTTACTGTGTGCAAGAGATTTCTCTGTGGGCGTTGATACAAAAGGATATGTAAAAACTTTTGAGTATACAAAACTTCTTAATTGGAAAGAGTCATTTTTATATGGAACAGATGAAGTCGGTTTTAAAATTTTCCGAATGATTGTCCAATGGCTTGGAAATGCAAGAGTTTACATTGCCATTGCGGCTGCAATGGCAGTGATCCCAATCATGTATCTGTACAAGTGCGAAGCAGAGGGATCGATGATTTGTATATCATTTTTCCTGATTTCCCTGTTATTTGAAATGTTTTTTTCAGGGCTTCGGCAGAGCATTGCAATTGGTCTTGCGGTTCCGGCATATTACTGTGTTAAGAATAAAAAGAAAGTACTATTTCTCCTGACTGTTGGTTTGGCCTGCTGTTTTCATAAGACGGCAGTAATGCTGCTTTTACTATATCCAGTTTATCATGCACACATAACGAAGAAGTGGCTGTGGGGGATTATCCCACTTATTGTATTTGTAATGCTGCGCAGAAAAACATTAATGGACACGATTTTCAGTTTAGCTGGCGATGAGTATTCCTACAAATATGCTTATTTGACCGGCAGTTCGGGACAGATGGGTTTGATGATCCTGTTTTTACTCCTAACAGTCTATTGCTATGTCATGCTTGATGAGAGTATTGCGGGAGAAGAAGAAATAGGTCTTCGAAATATTTTGTTGCTTGCAGCGTTTATTCATTTGTTTACGCCGTTGAATCCGACGGTATCCAGAATGAATTACTATTTTATTCCATTTATTCCGGTCGTGATTAGCAGAGTTAATAATCGATGCAATAAGCAACTGTATCAACTTAGAGACATTGCGGTTATTGTGATGCCGGTATTTTTTGTTCTGTATTTCTTCCTGTTGAAAGACGATTCGCTGAATGTCTTTAACTACAGATTTTTCTTTTAAACGGAGGATAAGAAATGAAAGTACTGCAAATGAACTGCTGGTTTGGAGAAGGCAGTACGGGGAAAATTGTTTCAGCAATGCATGAATTCCTTGAATCACAGCATGATGAATCCTATATTATCTATGGTTTAGGAGAAAAATCTGAAGATTCCCATGCGTTTCGAACAACGCCTAAATTGGTTCGAAAAATGCAGTCGCTTCGTGCAAGGATTACTGGATACCCGTATGGTGGATGCATATGGGGAACAATGTCGGCAATTAAGCACATACGAGAAATCAAACCGGATGTCATTCATATTCATTGCATTAACGGATATATGGTGAATATCTATAAGATATTGACCTACGTAAAGGAAAATCATATTCCGACGGTTTTGACCAACCATGCAGAATTCATGTATACAGGCGGCTGTACGCATTCGATTGATTGCGAGAAATGGAAAACAGGATGCTATTCATGTCCGAGAATAAAAACTGAGCATCCAATCACCTATTTCTTCGATCAAACACGGAATGAATGGAAAAAAATGGAGCAAGCATACAGTAATTTTGATAAACTGTATATTTGCAATGTGTCTGATTGGGTCACCAATCGAGCATGTTTGTCGCCGTTTTATCAGGGATATCCTGTGGAGACCGTTTTCAATGGGGTGGACACAAGCGTTTTTTATTACAGAGAAGCAAGTAAAGAGAAGCTGCTCTACGGAGATAAACCGAGCGTTGTTCATGTGACGCCAGGATTTAGTGATCAGATCAAAGGGGGTGAGCATGTCCTAGAAATGGCCAGAAGATTTCCGATGGTTAATTTCTATATTGTCGGGGATGCTGGAGGAGCATCGACGGACTTAAAAAACGTGCATTTTCTAGGACGAGCCCAAACTCAAGAAGCACTTGCGGATTACTATTCAGCGGCAGACGTTTGCCTCTTGACGAGCAAACGGGAGACGTTTAGCATGGTGACAGCAGAGAGCCTGTGCTGCGGTACTCCGGTCGTTGGTTTTAAAGCAGGTGGGCCTGAAAGCATCGCACTGAAAGATTACAGCATCTTTGTTGAGCAGGAGAATGATGGAGAACTGGAAATTGCGCTTAGGAAAATGCTCTCAAGCAGTGCAAACAAAATAGAGATTTCAAGAGAAGCCTGCCCCCAATATAACAAGGAAAAGATGTGCGAAGAGTACTATCGGATTTACAGGGAACTGTTGCACGAGTAGTGTTATGCGCTGAGCTTTGATTAAAGAAATGTGGGAATAGTAATGAAAAAAATTGGCATAATTACACACTATTATAATAGCAAAAACTATGGCGGTGTTCTTCAAGCATATGCTTTATGTGCGTTTCTGCGAAAAGAAGGCTATGATGCGGAACAAATCCAATTTGACAAAGAATACGGGAAAGGTCTTAAACGCAGAATTGGAAATGTCTGTCGAGCTGTTTTATCCATTCCGCAGAGAATAAAGTATACGGGCATATACAGGAAGCTATCTCAGAAAGAAAAGAATTTCTTTGAATTCAGGGATGAATGGATTCCGCACAGTAAGACGGTGTATACACAGAGAACGTTGAAAAAACTCGCTGGAGAATACGATTTGTTTATCACTGGGAGTGATCAGGTGTGGCATCCGAATGCGGTTTGTGATGCGTACCTGCTCGATTTCGGGATGGATGGTATACATAAGATGTCTTACGCTGCAAGTATTTCAAAGGACAGTTTGACCGAACAAGAACAAATTAGATATCAAAAGGCCTTAGCTGATTATCGGGCAATCTCAGTTAGGGAAAAAAACGCGGTTGGATTATTGCAATCATTTATAGCGATGCCTATAAAATGGGTTGTTGACCCAGTATTTTTACTTTGCAAAGAGGAATGGCAGTCCGTAATTGACGATGATCAGAAAACTGATTTCCCATATGTGGCCTGTTACTTTCTAGGCGACGACAAGGATATCCGAAAACTTGCAAAAGAGTATGCAGAAAACAGAGGCTTTCGGTTAGTTACAATACCATTTTTGAGCGGCGAGGTACGGCAGGCCGATATAGGATTTGGTGAAGAACCACGTATTGATGTAGCTCCGATGGAGTTTGTCAAAATTATAAAAAATGCAGAGGTTGTTTTCACGGATAGTTTTCATGCGATGGCGTTTTCTTTGATATTTGAAAGACAGTTCTTTGTTTTTGAACGGAACATCAAATCATCGATGAGTTCAAGAATTGAATCATTGGCAGAAATGTTTGATACTCCAGATCATTTTTGCAATGATTCGAAGAAAAGAACGATAGAGTATATCGTTCAAGCGGATTCGATCGATTATACAAAGCCTTTTCCTATGTTTGAGACGATGAGAAGCGATTCGATTGCATTTTTGAATGAAAACATAGATAAGTGCTTGAAAGAGGCGCAAGGATGAATCAAAGGAAAGTCGGTTCTTTAATTTCCTATGTCCAAATGTTTCTTGGAGTGATAATCAGTCTGTTCTACACTCCGTACATGATTAAAATACTTGGACAAAGTGAATATGGACTGTATAACACCGTGGCATCGACGATTTCGATGATGTCTGTGTTGAGTCTGGGCTTTAATAGCAGCTATATACGATATTATTCTAGGTATAAAGAAGAAAATAACGCAGAGGGCATAAGCAAACTGAATGGACTATTTATTATCATATTCACGGCAATTGGATTTGTTGCGCTTGTCTGTGGATTGTATATCTCGGAACATTTAAATATCGTATTTAAAGATGGCTTGACTGTTGGTGAGTACGCGCTAGCCAAAAAACTCTTGATTCTGTTGACTGTCAATCTCGCGATATCGTTTCCGATGAGCGTTTTTGCCGACATCATTAGTGCGCATGAACAATTTGTCTTTTTAAAGCTTCTTGGGGTTATCAAAACGGTGTGTAGCCCTCTGTTGACGATCCCATTGCTTTTTGCAGGATATCATTCTGTCGCAATTGTTACCATCACGATTGTGCTGGCATTGTTTACGGATACAATGTATTTGATTTTTGTGGTTGGCCACCTTAAGGAAAAGTTTGTATTTAATGGATTTGAAAAGGGACTATTTAGAGAAATTCTAACATACACATCTTTTATTGCAATTAATATTGTTGTGGATCAAATCAATTGGAATATTGACAAACTGCTATTGGCACGCTATAAAGGAACAATTGCGGTTGCTGTTTATTCGGTTGGGTATACACTAAACAATTACTACAGCATGGTTTCAACGGCAATATCAGGTGTATTTACCCCTATGGTGCACAGAATTATCAATGATACTCACTCAGATAAGATTCTCCAACGGACGAAATTAACGGAGTTGTTTATCCGAGTCGGACGAATACAGTTTCTCATTCTTGCACTGGTCGCATCGGGACTGGTGTTCTTTGGAAAGCCATTTATTATGTTCTGGGCAGGAGTGGGATATGAAGGCGCATACTATGTTGTGCTTTTGTTGACGATCCCTGCTACGATTCCATTGATTCAAAATGTTGGCATCGAAATTCAGCGCGCCCAGAACAAGCACCAATTCCGTTCCATTGTTTATTTGATCATGGCTCTGCTAAATCTTGGCGTTTCAATTGTTTTTTGCCAGTGGTGGGGAGCAATCGGCAGTGCCCTAGGAACGGCAATTTCTTTGATTGTAGCAAACGGATTTTTGATTAATGTTTATTATCAAAAAGAGTGCAATATCGATGTGATTGTTTTCTGGAAGAGCATTGCTGGAATGTTCAAGGGACTTATCGCTCCCGTGGTGCTGGGAATTATGGTTATGTCAAAAATCAGAATGGACTCGTTCGGAAAATTGACTGGATGGATCGTAGTGTATAGCGCACTATATTGTATCAGCTGCTGGTTCTTCAGCATGAATCAGTATGAAAAAGGATTGCTGCTGAAACCGATAAAAATGCTTCGAAATAGGATGGAAAGACATTAGAGGGATAGAGTGATATGATACGGATTTCAGATAAAGCAAAGTGCGTCGGATGTCATGCGTGTTATAGTAGCTGTCCAACCGGATGCCTACTTATGAAAGAAGATAAAGAGGGCTTTCTTTATCCATCTGTCGACGAGGAACGATGCGTCAACTGTGGAAAATGTGAGCGAGTATGTCCAGTATTAAAAAGACCGGTATTCCATGACTTCGACGAAGCTTGTTTTGCAGCTTATTCCCGGAATGATGAAATAAGGAGCAATAGCTCGTCGGGAGGTGCCTTTTCTGTTTTCGCAGAAGAAGTGATCAATAGTGGTGGCGTTGTGTTTGGCGCTGCCTTTGACAGTGAATTTCAGGTACACCATGTGCAAGTTACTTCAACCGAGGAACTGGTTGGAATCAGAGGTTCGAAATACGTTCAGAGCCGAATAGAGGATACCTACAGAGCAGCCAGAGCGTACTTGGAAAGTGGAAGAAAGGTTTATTTCTCTGGGACTCCGTGTCAAATTGATGGATTGAATAACTATCTGAGTCATGAGTACGATAATCTGATTACGCAGGACATCATTTGCCATGGTGTTCCGGCACCGTTTGTTTGGGAAAAGTACCTCGAACAGATAAAAGCAAACCTACAGTCTGATATAAAGAACATAACTTTTCGAGACAAAACTTTGGGATGGAGAAGATACTGCCTCAAAATAGACGGCGAAAACGGAATGCGTGAAATGAGCAATTATTTGGAGAATCCAATGATGCGTGCTTATTTGAGAGATGTGTGTCTAAGATCATCGTGCTACAAGTGCCCGAGCAAGGGTGTCAAACGAAGTAGCGATATTACGTTGGCGGACTTCTGGAATGTCAGTGACTATATATCGGGGTTTGATGACGATAAAGGCATAGATTTAATTGTCTGTCATTCTGAAAAAGGCTGTAAATTATTAGAAACCGTTAGCAAAAATTTGATTTGTCGCAAAGTTGATGCCCGAGCGGCCAGTGAGAACATCCCGATGAACAGTTCTCCACGCATGCCTCAAAGCAGAAACGAATTCATTCATTCGCTGACTGTGGAGAGCTTTTCTGATGCAGTGGATAAGTATTGTACAATTCCGCTTGCAGAAAGAATTCAAACCAAAGTAAAACTTATACTAAAGGGGATAAGCAGGAGGAAATAAATTATGTCTGCATTTAATAACGCAACTCTGATGATCACCGGTGGTACCGGCTCGTTTGGCTCCACTGTTTTGAAGCACTTTCTGGATTCTGACCTGAAGGAGATCCGTATTTTCTCCCGCGACGAGAAGAAGCAGGATGATATGCGACATGAGCTTCAGGCGAAGCATCCGAAGAATGCCAAGAAGGTCAAGTTCTATATTGGCGACGTGCGCAATCCTCAGTCTATTAAGGATGCCATGCCGGGCGTGGATTACATTTTCCATGCGGCGGCGCTGAAGCAGGTTCCGTCCTGCGAGTTTTTCCCGATGCAGGCGGTGCAGACCAACATCATCGGTACGGACAACGTGCTGCATGCAGCCATCGACGCTGGCGTCAAGCGTGTTGTCTGCCTGTCCACCGACAAGGCTGCCTATCCCATCAATGCTATGGGCATTTCCAAGGCCATGATGGAGCACGTCATTTATGCCAATGCTCGTGTGGCGGCGGAGCGTGGCGGTACGACCATCTGCTGCACCCGTTACGGTAACGTCATGTGTAGCCGTGGTAGCGTCATTCCGCTGTTTATCGATCAGATCAAGACGGGGAATCCCCTCACCATTACTGATCCGAACATGACCCGCTTCCTGATGAACCTGGACGAGGCAGTGGATCTGGTGCTGTTTGCGTTCCAGCACGCCAATCCGGGCGATCTGTTCATTCAGAAGTCGGATGCCTCGACCATTGGCGATCTGGCAAAGGCCGTTCAACAGCTGTTCGGTGACACCGGTACGAACATCATCGGCACGCGCCACGGCGAAAAGCTGTTTGAGACCCTGATGACCCGCGAGGAGCGGCTGCGCAGCGAGGACATGGGGCATTACTTCCGCGTGGCGGCGGATAACCGCGACCTGAACTACGACAAGTTTGTGGTCAAGGGCGAGGTGCACACCATGGCGGATGAAAGCTATACCAGCCACAACACCAACCGTCTGGATGTGGAAGGCACGGTGAAGAAGATCCTGACCACGGAGTATGTGCAGAATGCGCTGAAGGGGATTCCAAATGTCTGAGGAGAAGCTGCTGCTGGTCGGTGCGGGCGGCTTTGGCCGCGTGGTATCGGAGCTGGCCAGACAGACGTATGACTGCGCGTTTATCGATGACGGCGCCGAAATCGGGGCCATCATCTGTGGCATTCCTGTGATCGGGCGGACTGCGGATTTGCAAACGCTGTTTGCAGAATATCGGAAGCTTGCTGTTGTCATTGGCAATAACGCTGTGCGTGACCGTATCTATGACATGGCGAAGCCCATCGGATACGACTTCCCGAATCTGATCAGTCCGAGTGCGTATATCAGCCCATACGCCACGCTGGGATGGGGTAGCGTCATTTTGAATAATGCAGTCGTTCAGAATGGTGCGACGGTTGGCAATGGCGTGCTGATCAACCCGGGCGTGGAGATTCATCACGATTGCACGGTGGGCGACTGTACGCTGATTTATACCAATTCCGTGGTTCGCACCGGCGCGAAGGTCGGAAAGTGTGTTCGCATTGGCAGCAATGTCACGATTTGCAACAATGCCGTCGTTCCCGACGGTGCGGACATTCACGACTGCACAGCGGTGCATTGAGGTGATCAAATGAAGATTCTGGTAACCGGGGCGAAGGGCATGGTGGGAACCGCCCTTGTGAACAACCTGAAAAATATCCGGGATGGGAAGAACAAGACCCGTCCGAATCTGCATATTGAGGAGATCTACGAATACGATCTGGATTCCACGGCGGAAGAATTGGATGCGTACTGCCAGAAGGCGGACTTCGTGTTCAATCTGGCGGGGGTGAACCGGCCTGAGAACCCCGAGGATTTCATGAAGGGCAACTTCGGCTTCGCCTCCGATCTGCTCAACTGCCTGAAAAAGCATAACAACAAGGCGGCCATTATGTTGTCCTCCTCCATCCAGGCGACGCTGGCCGGGCGCTTCGGCGACAGCGAGTATGGACGCAGCAAGAGGGCAGGCGAGGAGCTGTTCTTCGATTACGCCGAGGAAACCGGCGCGAAGGTGGCGGTCTATCGCTTTCCGAACCTGATGGGGCACAGCCGCCCGAAATACAACAGCGCGGTGAGCACCTTCTGCTGGGCGGTGGCCAACGACGAGCCGTTTACGGTGAACGACCGCGGCACCGAGCTGGAGCTTCTGTACATCGACGATCTGGTGGAGGGCATGTTCGACCTGCTGGAGGGCAGGGAACAGCACTGCGAGTTCGATGGTGTGGAAACGGTTCTGAAAGCGGATGGCCGCTATTGCTGCGTGCCCGTGACGCATAAGGTTACGCTGGGCGAAATCGTAGATCTGCTGCAGGAGTTCAAGGCTCAGCCCGCCACGCTTATGATGCCCAAGATGCCGGCGGGTTCATTTGCCAAGAATCTGTACTCCCTGTACCTGACCTATTTACCCACCGACAAATTCAAGTATACACTGAAGATGAACGTGGACAACCGCGGCTCCTTTACCGAGCTGGTTCACACGGCGGATTGCGGACAGGTGTCCGTCAACATCAGCCGCCCGGGCGTCACCAAGGGTCAACACTGGCACAACAGCAAGTGGGAACTGTTCATCGTGGTGGCCGGGCATGGACTGATTCAGGAGCGGAACATCAACACTGGCGAAACGGTGGAGTTCGAGGTCTCGGACGACAAAATCGAGGCCGTCCACATGATTCCCGGCTGGACGCACAATATCATCAACCTGTCCGAGACGGAAAACCTGGTGACGGTGATGACCTGCAACGAAATCTTTGACCCGAAGCACCCGGATACGTTCTTTGAGCCGGTGTGAGAGGAGATAAACAATGGCTGATTATAGTAATGTAACATTCAAAAACAATGGCAAGCTGAAGCTGCTGATCATCGTGGGTACCCGCCCGGAAATCATTCGTCTGGCGGCGGTTATCAATAAAACCCGCAAATACTTCGATGTGATTCTGGCCCATACCGGGCAGAACTATGACTACAACCTCAACGGCGTGTTCTTCCATGATCTGCAATTGGCCGATCCAGAGGTTTATATGAATGCGGTGGGCGCAGACCTCGGTGAGACAATGGGCAACATCATTTCGGAGAGCTACAAGCTGATGGTTGCCATCCAGCCGGACGCTGTGCTGGTGTTGGGTGACACCAACAGCTGCCTGAGTGTCATTGGCGCAAAGCGTCTCCACATCCCAATTTTCCATATGGAGGCGGGAAATCGCTGTAAGGACGAGTGTCTGCCGGAGGAGACTAATCGCCGCATCGTGGACATCATCTCGGATGTAAACATGGCCTATTCCGAGCACGCCCGACGCTATCTGGCGGATACAGGTCTGCCGAAGGAGCACACCTATGTGACCGGCTCTCCCATGGCCGAGGTGCTGCATCAGAATCTTGCGAAGATCGAAGCGTCTGACATTCATACCCGCCTTGGCCTGGAGAAGGGCAAGTATATTTTGCTTTCCGCTCATCGCGAGGAGAATATCGACACAGAGAAGAACTTCACTTCGCTGTTTACGGCCATTAACAAAATGGCGGAAAAGTATGATATGCCGATTCTGTATTCCTGCCATCCTCGCAGCCGCAAGCGCTTGGAGCAGAGCGGCTTCCAGTTGGACAAGCGCGTTATTCAGCATGAGCCGCTGGGCTTCCATGACTACAACTGTTTGCAAATAAACGCATTTGCAGTGGTATCTGACAGCGGTACGCTGCCCGAGGAGAGCAGCTTTTTCACCTCTGTAGGACATTCCTTCCCGGCCGTGTGTATTCGCACGTCCACTGAACGCCCCGAGGCACTGGACAAGGGCTGCTTTATTCTGGCAGGCATCTATGAAAAGAGCTTGCTGCAGGCGGTGGATACTGCTGTGGAAATGAATCAAAACGGCGATAACGGCATTCCTGTGCCGGATTATGTGGATGAAAATGTGTCTGACAAGGTCGTGAAGATCATCCAGAGCTATACCGGCGTGATCAATAAGATAGTGTGGAGGAAAATAGAATGATCATCACAAAAACACCATTCCGGATGTCTTTCTTTGGCGGCGGAACAGATATGGAGAGCTTTTTCAGGGAACATGGAGGCGCGGTGCTTTCTACTACCTTTGATAAATACTGCTATGTGAATGTTCGCCATCTGCCACGATTCTTTGATTATTCCACGGAGCTTTCTTATTCAAAGACAGAGCGAGTGACGAGTATTGAGGATATTCAGCATCCAGCGATTCGAAATGCAATGAAGATGCTGGATATGTACGAGATTCGCCTTACATATGAGGCAGATCTCCCCGCACGCTCAGGGTTAGGCACTTCCAGTTCCTTTGCGGTTGGAATGCTGAATGCATTTTATGCGTTAAAGGGAAAATATGCAGACAAAAAGAAGCTGGCAGACGAGGCCATCTATCTGGAACGTACCTTGTGCAAGGAAGCGGGGGGCTGGCAGGACCAAATCGCAGCTTCATTTGGCGGCTTCAACCGCATCAATTTCAATGCGGATGGGTATGATGTATTACCTGTTATCATTTCACCGGATCGCAAGAAGCAGTTAAATAAGAACCTGATGATGTTCTTTACTGGGTTTACGCGCTTTTCCTCCGATGTTCAGAAAGCAAATGCGGCAGGAAAAGAAGATAAAACGGCACAGTTAAAAGAAATGCTGGCATTGGTTGATGACGCAGAACACATACTTACTGACAAAAATGCTGATTTAGACGATTTTGGGCGAATGCTTGATCACACATGGAAGCTGAAACGTCAGACAGGTGCAGCGGTATCCACAAGCGGCATTGATGCGCTTTATGCAAAAGGGATTGCGGCGGGAGCATTGGGCGGAAAGTTGCTTGGCGCTGGTGGTGGTGGATTCCTCGTGTTTTATGTACAGCCGGAATTGCAGAACGCTGTTCGTCAGGCAATGGGTGATTTGATGTACATTCCGTTTGAATTTGAAGACGGCGGTACGAGAGTGATTCATTATACGCCTGAAGTATATGAACCCATAAAATGAGTGAGGATTCGTTAAGGTGAAAACAGTAATAATGGCTGGCGGCAGGGGAACAAGAATTTCTTCTGTTGCCTGTGACATTCCAAAGCCCATGATTAAAATTGAAGGGAAACCTGTACTGGAGCATGAGGTGGAATGTCTGCGGGAGCAGGGTTTTACCGATATTATTCTGACTGTTTCTCATCTGGGTAATGTCATAATGGATTATTTTGGCGACGGTTCAAAAACTTCTCCAGCAACAGGACGACCATTTGGTGTCCATATTGAGTACTATTTTGAGAAAGAGCCACTTGGCAATGCCGGAGCGCTGTTCAAAATAAAAGATAAACTAGATTCTGATTTCTTGCTCCTGAATGCGGATGCCGTGTTTGATGTGGATTTCAATCGTTTTGTTGCTTTCCATAAAGAGCATGGCGGTTTGGTCACGCTGTTCACACATCCGAACAGTCACCCATATGATAGTGGAGTGATCATAGCGGATAGGTCTGGCACCGTTGAAAAGTGGCTGGCAAAAGAGGATGATCGACCGAAATACTATCGCAACCGTGTGAACGCAGGGCTTCATGTAATCAATCCAAGCGTTCTTGAAAAGTCTGGGATTGATGCAGAAAAGATTGGTACAACAGGAGAAAATGGAAAATCGATCAAGGTTGATCTGGACCGGCAGCTGTTAAAACCATTGGCAGGGACAGGAAAGATGTTCTGCTATGATAGCCCTGAATATGTGAAGGACATGGGGACTCCAGAACGATACTACTCTGTGTGCGCTGATTATAAAGCTGGGCGGATTTCGGAAAAAAATCTTAAAAACAAGCAAAAGGCAGTCTTTCTCGACCGGGATGGAACGATCAACAAGTATGTTGGATTCCTTCGGAGTATTGATGACTTTGAATTGATTGACGGAGTGGCAGAAGCTATTAAAGAAATCAATGCGTCGGGATATTTAGCCATTGTCGTGACGAACCAACCAGTGATCGCCCGTGGAGAAGTCTCATTTGGAGAACTGGAAGAGATCCATAATAAAATGGAAACGCTCTTGGGTAGAGAAGGAGCGTATGTGGATGCTATTTACTACTGCCCACATCACCCTCATAAAGGCTATACAGGTGAACGGCCGGAACTGAAAATTGATTGCGAGTGCCGCAAACCAAAGCCGGGGATGCTGCTGAAGGCTGCAAAAGACTTCAATATAGACCTATCACAGTCCTGGATGGTAGGCGATGGAGAAAATGATATCAAGGCGGGGATGAACGCGGGCTGCCAAACTGCGCTGATTGGTGAAGGAACACATGGACAGAATGCATCAGCTTCGTCATTACAACAATTTGTGAAACAATGCTTGAGTGAAGAGGAGGATAATGAAAATGCGTGAATTGGATAGTAGACTGACAAAACACACTGACTTGCTGATGAAACGTTATCCATCGTTGGAGGTAGCAAAGGAAGCCATCATTACTGCATACTTGGTAATGGAAGAGTGTTTCGAGAATGGTGGTAAACTGCTTATTGCAGGAAATGGCGGCTCAGCTGCGGATGCTGAACATATCGTTGGCGAGTTGATGAAGAGCTTTAAGATGCCGCGCAAACCAAATGCAGATTTTGCAAAAAAACTGGTTGCAGAAGACCAAGAGATGGGCACAGTTTTAGCAGAGAATCTTCAGGGCGCTCTTCCTGCGATTGCACTGGATGGTCATCCGGCGCTATCTACTGCTTATATGAATGACTGTGAACCATTGCTCTGCTTTGCACAGCAAGTGAATGGATATGGTAAGACAGGAGATGTCCTCCTTGGAATTTCAACAAGCGGTAACAGCAAAAACATTCTGTACGCAGCAATGACGGCTCACGCAAAGGGCTTGAAGGTCATAGGCTTGACCGGTGCGAAGAATAGCAAGCTGGAAGACATAAGTGATATCTGTATCAAAGCGCCACAGACTGAGACGTATATGATTCAGGAATTGCATCTTCCTATCTATCATTGCCTTTGTTTGATGCTGGAAGACCGATTCTTCGGAAATTGAGAAAAAACTATATCTATACCATCATACTATCAAGGTATAAGAACATTATGGTGTGGCGAAAGGGCTGAACGTGACAAACGAATTCAAAGCGCTGATGCGCTTGGTCGGGGCGGCCGCGCAGGGGAAGGCAGTTTCTGACTTGCCGAATGATCTGGATTGGCTGAAGATGGAATGTCTGGCCAACGAGCAGGCGGTGCAGACGCTGCTAGGCTATGCGTTGCGGCTGTCTCCGAAGCTGCTCTGCCCGGAGGAGCAGCACCAACGGCTGGTCGGCCAGATGCGCCAGCTTGCGTTCTCCAATAATGCGTGGAAGAATTCCATCCTGCAATTGATCGGGAAGATGAACGAAACAGGGATTCCGGCGCTACTCATCAAGGGCTATGCGGTAGCGGATTGCTATGCCGCGCCAGACTGCCGTATGTCCGGCGATACCGATCTGCTGATTCGTCCGAAGGATGAAAAGTGTGCCTGTACGTTTATGAAGGCGAATGGCTTTGAGGTGGAGCGGCGCTGGAAAAATGGCCATCACGATGTGTGCAATCATCCGCAGCTAGGCTGTGTGGAGCTGCACGTGATGCTCTACGACGAGATCGTGGAGGATGTGTGGTTCGGCAGGATGGATGGCAGAGAGTTCGTGTGCGAAACGCCCATCGAAGTCACCACGCAGGGTGGCAGCTATTGCACATTGGGCTACACGGATCATATGATCTTCCTGATGCTCCACCTGATTAAGCATTTCATCCTCAGCGGACTGAGCCTGCGGATGATGCTGGACGTGGTGCTGTTCTTTTCTCATCACGCAGAGAAGATCGATAGTGTGCGCTTCTGGAAAACGATGGAAGGGCTGAAATATACCACGATTGCCCAGAGCATTCTGTGGGCGACGGTTCGGTATTGCGGGATAGATGCTTCGGATATCCCCGGATTATGCGATGAATGTCCGAAAAAGATGGAGAGAATTCTGGATGATCTGGAAAATGGCGGTTGGCTTGGCAAAATGGAAGAAAAAGCCCGGCAGGAAGGTTGGTACGAGTACAACCGGCAGCTGCTCATGAAGAATCGAAACAAAACCCAGTATTGGCTCTTCATGCTTCGCTGGAAGAAGGATATGTATTTAAAGGCGATATTCCCATCTTCGAAGATTCTGACAGCGCAGTATCCGTGTATACAGAAGCATCCGTTTCTGATTCCGTTTGTCTTGCTACATAGGCTTGTATTCCGGGGCAGCCGGGCAGTGAAGAAAGGCACGTTGACAAATTATATCATAGCAGATGAGACAAAGATCGGCGTATCGGCGCAGGCGCGCGTGCAGATGTTCAAGGACTTGGGCATGATAGACTGACCGCATGCGCAGTATTTCACAGAAAAACGGGGAAAGGGATATGCCCTCGACTGAGAAGAAAGAAACAAAAGTATTGCTGGCGCTCATGGCGCATGAAATATTCCATCGGGAGATGGAGATCGACACCTCCGCAGTAGACTGGATGTCCGTCCTTGCGGAGGCGGGGCGGCACAAGGTGACGGCGTTGCTGTATCCGACCATCCGGGAATTGGACGGGGTGCCGGAGAATGCTTTCAACAAAGCATGCGGCATGGCGATTGCCGTTGCGCAGGCATCGGAGGCCATGCTGAAACGGCAGCGTGAAATTCTCGACCTGCTGGAGGCACGCCAGATTCCCTGCGCTGTTCTCAAGGGCACCAGCGTTGCGTATCTCTATCCGCATCCCGAGCTTCGGACGATCGGAGACATCGATATCCTTGTAGATGAGGAAAATCTGGATGAAGCCTGCAGAGCTTTGCAGGCGGATGGCTTTGCTCCCTCATATACGGCGGAGAAGCATCTGTGCCTTCAAAAGGGAGCCGTGTGGGTGGAAATGCACCGGATGGTCTCCGTGTTTCCGGAAAGCGAGAAGGGACGCTTTACAAAGCAAACCATGACAGATGCGCTACGCCATACGCAGGAGGCCGAAATCGGCGGCGTTCGCTTTCCTATGCTCAGTGGTGCCTATCAGATTATTGCATTGCTGGCGCACATGGAGCAGCATTTGGCCACCTCCGGCATTGGGCTGCGTCAGGTTTGCGATTGGGCGGTCACGGCGCATGCGCTGCGCAATTGCTTTGACGGCGAGACACTTGCCCTGCTGGAGCGCTGCGGGCTTTTGCGGTTTGCCCAAATAATGACGCGGTTGTGCGAAAAGCATCTGGGACTGCCACCATGTTCATGGATCACAGATGCATCCGATGCACTGGTGGACGCTATGCTGGCTGACGTACTTGACGGCGGAAATTTTCAATCGCAATACACAAAGCGCCCCTTTGCTGCTGTCCTGACGGACGCCTATGACGTTTCAGGAAAGGGAAAAACCAGCCTGTTTCGCAATTACATTCGGTATCTCAAAAAGTACCTTCGGCAAAACGAGCCATGGGCAAAGAGCAGACTGTGGCTCCCTGTTTTCGGCGTTTTCCTGCCTGCTCGCTGGGGCGTGCGGGTGCTATTGGGCAAGCGGAAGCAGATCAACCTGGTGCATGCTGTCAGTATGGCACGGGAGCGGGAAAAGCTGCTTCGGGAATTGGAACTATACAGGTGATTCAGATCATGGCATAAGTGAACCTTATGATCAATAATGAGAAAAACATATGATCTTATTACTCGTAGGCATCGTCCTCACCATCCTTATGGTATTCATCACGCGGCAGCTGACGAACAGCCTGCCGCCGGAGCGGTTCCGTAGCGTCATGCAGCTTTTGCTGCCCGCGTATCTGCTGCTCAATCTGTACTTTACGCTCCTGATGCGCGAACCGGGCGAGGATTACCCGATCATCTTGACACCGCTGCGATCTTACTTTGCCGTTCTCGGCTGGGATATTCAGTCGTTCCCCGTTGTAGGACAACTGCTGCAGGGTTCGTGGGAAGAGCCGATTGCTTTCGCATTTGCGCCGCTGATTGGCATTATGCAAAACCTTATCCTATTCATCCCGTTCGGCTTTCTGCTATGCGGCGCAACAGACCAACCGCGAACATCACGCATTCTGTTACTCGGCTTTCTGTTGTCTCTGTCCATCGAACTGTGCCAATTGCTGTTCCGGCTCGGTTGGTTTGAGGTGGACGATATTCTGCACAATGTCTTAGGGACATATCTTGGCATACGCTTGTATCGGCGGACTGTAAAGCGAACCTCAACGTGATCACATTTCCATTACCTTTTTGAGGGACGCACTGCAAACCCTCTGAAATAGCACTACTATCGACAGTGAGAGAGGAACACTTTATGAACGACCAGCATTCCGTGAATCCCGACGTCGCCCGCAAGCTCCTGCAGGTGGGCGAAGCCTTCCGCATCCCCGGCCCGTTTTTTTCCTATGAGGAGATCAAGATGGACAACGTCAACCACACCTACAAAGTGAACTATATCCGCGATGACGGTACGGGTATGGCGAGAATCAAGTCGTATCTCGTCCAGCGGGTGAACACCTATGCCTTCCAGCACCCCGTGGAGCTGATGCGGAACATCGACCGCGTGACAGAGCACATCCGCACCATACACCCGGAGACCAAGAGCCTGCACTTCCACCACACTGCCGACGGCAACAACTATCTGATGGACGAGGACGGCTTCTGGCGGCTGAGCAACTATGTGCCCTCCGTCACTTTCGATACCTGCGACGACCTGAACGTCGTGCGCAGCGCGGGTCAGGCGTTCGGCGATTTCCAGATGCTGCTGTCCGATTTTGACGCGGAGCAGCTTTTCTATACCATCCCCGATTTCCACAACACCCGTAAGCGCTATGAAAAGCTGAAGGCGGACATGACATCCGATCCCTGCGGTCGCGTAGGTGAGGTGCGTAATGAACTGGACTGGCTGCTGTCCGTGGAGGATGAAGCGTGCAAACTCACCGATCTGTTCAATGCAGGGAAACTGCCTCTGCGCGTGACGCATAACGACACCAAGATCAACAATGTCCTGTTCGACGAAAAGACCCATGAAGCGCTGGTGGTGATCGATCTGGACACCGTGATGCCCGGTCTGGTGGGGCACGACTTCGGCGACGCGATCCGGTTTGCCGCCAATTTCGTGGAAGAAGACTGTCCGCAGGCAGACAAGGCAGGCGTAAATCTAAACATTTTCTGGGCGTTTGCCGAGGGTTTCATAAAGGAAACCGCCGCCACGCTGACGGAGGCGGAGGTAAATACGTTGGGAATCAGCTGCTTCGCGCTGGCGTGCGAGCTGGCCACGCGCTTTCTGGATGATTACATCCTGGGCGATAAATACTTCAAGATCAATTATCCTGAGCACAACCTCGTCCGCACCCGCTGCCAGATCGCGCTGGCGAAGGATATGCGCAAAAAGATGGACGCCATGAACGCTATTGCACGGGATTGCTGGGAGAGGTATCGGTAATTTGAACGCGGAAAAAAAGGAATGACGATTTCCTCCGTTGCGCATGGTACAGTCCAGCACAGCGGAGTTTTTTTATTTATCCCTGAAACAGGCTGCAGCCATTGATAAGACTTGAAATTTGAGGACAGTGAAAAAGAAGTGCCGCCTCTGTACTCTGCTATCATATGTCATCCATATAATCCACCAGATCGTCATGGATTTCAAGGACATCTTCTATGCTTATCTCTTTGCCTGCCGAGCGGTTATTGCCTGCGAGAAAAACGAGCTTTCGCTCAGCTGAATCAACCTGCCGCACCTTCCCTGTGTATTCCTGATACGAGCCGCCTTCCTTCTTTGCGTCCGGCACGAAGTAAACCACTGTTACCATGGGGTGATATCCATCCTGTACCGCGTCGTCGATCAGATTCAATTTCTGGTTCAGCAGAGTCATCTGGCTTTCAGACAGTTCAATTTTCTGATCCGTCCTTCTGCCGGTTTCCGCGATCACGCCGTCGAAGCCTGTGAGCGCCGCGAAGGGCGAAAACTGTGCCGCGCGGTCATGCATGCTCATGTGCGGACGGTTTGCCGCCTTGTGGTGCGGGAGCGTCAGGATATCGGTGTAGGGATTTTGTTCATGCATCATTCGTCACCTGCCTTATGGCCGCCGATCTGGCCGTTTCGTGCGATGGTCGTGCCGCCCTCCATCAGGTTCATGCCCTTGAGCATGGCATTTTTTCCAAATTTATCCTGAATGGCGAGGGTGACGTTCTGCAGCCTGCGCTCTTTTTCCTCGGCGAGCTGTCGGGCTTTCTTTTCTTGTTCGAGCGCTTCATAATCCGTGAACATGTCCAGCTGTTCAGGCTTATCCTCCGGGATTTCCGTTTCCGAAACCAGATTGCAGGCCGTGACGTTCACGCGGCGGATCAGCAGATCCTTATGCACCACGCGATCATATACGTCCAGAACGGCGCTCATGATGACATGGGTGGAGCTGGTGTATCCATCCATGTTCCCGGTGCCGTGGGCGGCCTTGGGGATTTTGCGCCCATAGGGATCCGTCACCACCGGGCCGGCGTATTTTCTGCCGCGCTCGCCTTCAAGGCTTTCGCGGTCGTACCCGATATCCAGCACGATCTGCTTCGTGACGACATGTTTCCTGACCAGATCGAGCACCAGCAGCTCCGTCATTTCCCGGACGATCAGCCGTCCCTTCTCAAAGTCGTAGGGACATTGCAGGACCTGCCCAGACGAGATGCTGCTGGTGGACGGACGGTATTGCCTGATATCCTCCACCGTCACCGGCTCCCAGCCCCACGCATGGTCGATGATCAGCTCGGCGTTGACGCCGAAGGTTTTGTAGAGCCTGTCCTCGCAATAGGGGTTGAGCGAGGCACGCGCAACGTCGCCCAAAGTGAAAAGCTGCATCACCTCGAGCTTTTGAGAGATGCCTTTACCGATGCGCCAGAAATCCGTCAGCGGGCGGTGTGTCCAGAGCTTTTCCCGGAAGGTCATCTCGTCGAGCGCCGCGATGCGAACGCCGTCCTTATCAGGTTTGGATTTCTTGGCTTCGATGTCCATGGCGATCTTGGCGAGGAAGAGATTGGTGCCGATGCCCGCCGTCGCCGTGACGCCGGTATTGTACAGCACGTCGCGCACCATCGTCATGGTCAGCTCGTGGGCCGTCATGCCATAGGTGCGCAGATAATCCGTCACATCGATAAAAACCTCGTCGATGGAATAGACGATAATGTCCTCCGACGAGACGTATTTCAGATAGGTGGCGTAGATCCGGCTGCTGTATTCCTCGTACAGGCGCATCCGCGGCGGCGCGACGATGTAGGAAATCTCCAGCGCCGGGTCTTTTTCTATGGCTTCCGCGTCGAAGGAGGATGCGGAGAACTGGTATTTTCGGGTTTCCGGATCGCGCCAGATTGCCCCGGAACGGATTCCGGCGTTCAGCCTTTCCTGGTTGACTGCTTTTACACGCTGAATCACTTCAAACAGACGCGCCCGGCCGGGAATGCCGTGGGCTTTCAGCGAGGGCGATACCGCCAGACAGATGGTCTTTTCCGTCCGGCTTTCGTCAGCGACGACCAGATTGGTGGTCAGCGGGTTGAGATGGCGCTCTACGCATTCCACGCTGGCGTAAAAGCTCTTTGCGTCGATGGCCACATACTGCCGAATCTTTTCCGCCATGCGCGCCGGCCTCCCTTCCGCTTAATCAGTTTGCTTCCGTTGCTGCTTCCACATACCAGCGGGCGACCCGGCTGGCGAAGGACGAGTTTGTCCATTCGAAGAACAGATGACGTTCCTGTCCCTTGATCATCACCGTATAGCAGGAGCCCTCCGCGCCCTGCCTGTAGCACGCCGCGGGACGATAGTCCTTCACGGCTTCAATCTGGAAGGTTCTGCCGTCCGCCCAGGTAATGGAGCGCGGCTGCATATAACCCGTAGCGTCAAAATCAGAATTAACCTTCACATAGATACGCTCCATGTGCGGCGGTCGCTGCCCCCTCAATGAGCTGTTTTCTTTCATACATGCGCCTCCAAAGCGGAATCAGCAGCTTTCACGCGCTTCCAGATACAGCGCCTGCTCGTCCGCATCGGGAATCATGTCCGCCGTGATCTTTCCCAGTACGCGCCCGATGATCTTCGCGCCGTCCTCATAAGGGAAAATATCGTCGAAGTCCGGGTTCAGCGAGTGCAGGCGGTCATGAGCCACCTGCTTGATCACGCCGCCCATGCCGGGAACATAGAAAATGCCGATATCGCCATAGCTGAGCTCTGAGCAGTACTGCACCAGCACCCGGTCGCCGTCGTGAAACTGCGGCTCCATGCTCTGGCCGCAGACCGTAATGATCTCATCGGCGGCAGAAACCGCGCTGCTGTCATACAGAATGCACGACTCGCTTTCCGGATGGTCTTCCCAGTCCACACCGTCGCCGGCCGCCGCGGCACGTCCAAGATCCGCCACGCTGCTCATCCGCTCCAGCGCCATGCGGAGCCTGCGTTTATGCACATTGCCGCTCATGGCCTCGGCGAAAGTTTCCAGATCTTCCTGTCCGTTCGCGTCCAGAGAACGGTAAAAATCCAGAAGACGCTGCTCACGCTCGGACAGTTTGCTGTGTTTATCCTCTATGCCGAAAAATTCATACAGCGGGATGTTCAGAAGCAGGCAAAGTCTGCGCAGCGTCTGAGCGTCCGGCTGTCGTTTATCCGTTTCCCAGTTGCAGATGGTGTTCTGGTTGACGCCCATGCGCTCCGCGAGATCGCGCTGGTTGTATTTTGCGCGGGCGCGATATTTTCGGATTACATCGCCAAAGGCATATGTGAATTTCTGCTCTATCGGGTCAGGCTGTGAACCCGGAAATCTGGTGATGGTCATGTTTCTACCTCCTGATGACGGGATTTCTGCGGCGTGAAATAGAGTGTTCTTGTCCGGAGTATCCACCTGTCACAGATATTGTATCACATTAAGTTGTGAAAATCAATAACAAAATATCACAATAACAGTGATTTATGCTTGACACAGACCGTAAACCCCTGTAGAATAATTGACAGCAGAGAACGCGACAGCAGAAAAAATCGCGTTGCAGGAGGTGAAACGAGCGTGCGCCTGAAGGAAACCAAAGACGCCGAGCTTGTCAGAAGTTCGGTGCCCATCGCCGGAGAAAATGATGGTTATGTGGATGCGCAGCCGGAAATCGAGGATTGTTCAAACGGCTTCGCGCCGCAGCCGAATACGACGGCGGACGGCAGTCAGAAGATGATCGTGCCGGTCGTCCTGTCGATGACCAGCTATCTTTTTGCACATTACCGGCTGCAGATGTACACCTATCTCAATCGCAGCCTGCGCAATGGGATGCTGCGGCGGATCGTCGGCTTTTCTTTTACAAATCGGATAATCAACCGGGAAGTATGCGATTTTCCAAGCGCGAACTTCTGGCGCATGGATCGGCTTAACTTCTGGGCAGACGTCAGCGTTACCCTGCTGCTCAGCACGGCAGATGGAAAACGGGAATGGCACGGATATCTGTGTCTCTGGTTCTCTGCCGAACAGCCCGGGCCGCTGACAGGTACAATCGAAGAACTGACCTCAGAGCGGGAAGGGCCGGATCGAGGCGGCATGGTCATGCTGAGTCCGTTTCTCGTGCCGTATTTCAATTTCTCGAAACTGGATAAAGAAGCCGAGAATATCTGGGCGACCTGTATCCCCGGCGCATTGGATAACCCGGAACTGTGCAAAGCCAAAGCGCTGACTGAAGCGATGGGACTGTCCATTCTGCATCTTCCGCTTCACAGGCATAAGGGCGTGGACAGCATTCTCTTCCTGATCGATGATGAGGTGGAATTATCGGAAAAGGGCAAACAGCCCGAAAAGCGGAAAATCCCTGCCAACACCATCGTGATCAATACGAACAGCATCCAAAAGGAGTATTCGGATTTCAACATTCTTCACGAGTGCATCCATTACTACGAACACTATCTGTTCTTCCGCCTGCAGGAAATGCACCACAATGACGTTCTGCGCATGGAGACGCAGGAAATAGAGCTTCCGGAGGATGACGAAAAAATCAGCAATCCTGTGTACTGGATGGAAAAGCAGGCGGATCGCGGCGCCTACGGACTGATGATGCCCGTCACTTTCATGCGGGGGCTTATGGCAGAAAAACGCCGGACGCTCAGGCCGTATGCGCATGAAGGAGAAAAATACGAGCAGATCGGTCTGAGAATTTCGGCGGAACTCTGCCTTCCGCATTTCCGGGTGAAGGCCCGCATGATTCAGCTGGGGCATCTTCACGCCAAAGGGGCGCTTAACTATGTAGACCGGCGCAGAATTCAGCCGTACAGTTTTGAGGATGAGTCTCTGTGCGAGGAGGAATACACCTTCGATATCAGCCATATCACGGCCGGACATCTGTATGAAAAGAACGCGGATTTCAGGAAACTGATGGACAGCGGAAAGTTTATCTATGCCGATGGGCATATCGTGCGCAACGAGCCGCGCTTTGTTGAAATGACACCGTTTGGGCACAGGCTGACTCCGCTGGCGGTTCGGTTGCTGGATCACTGCTGCCTGCGCTTTACCCGGATCTATGAACAGAAAAATGTCGGCAGATATGTCTTCGGGCGGATGAACTACGACCCGGATTACGTGAAGCAGACAATGTTCTATCTGGATGACCTCATCAACGAAAAGGAGCTGGATGAGATCGATGCGGAGCAGGCGTATAAGAGGAATTTCCCGCTTTCCTTTGCAGACGCATTCGATATGCTGATGAAGAAAAACGGGGATACGCGGGAAACGATTGCTGAGAAGCTGAATGTAAACAGCAAGTCATTGCAGCGGTGGCTGAAAGAGCCGGATCGGAAGATCAACGCTGATTTTATTGTGCTGCTTGCATTGATTTGGCGACTCCCGGAATGGATCAGCGCATTGCTGCTGGACCGGGCGTATATCCAGCTCAGCGAATCCAACCGCCGCCATCTTGCCTTACAGTACATTCTGAAAGTGCTTTGGAGCGAAGGCATCGAAATGGCAAATGCCTATCTTACAGCCAGAAAGCTCGATTGCCTGAGCATATAAATATCTCTAATACAGACCGACATGTCGTGTATGCTGCGATGTGTCGGCTTTTTTTATTTTTGGACGCGCAAACCGTGTCATCTTCTTCATGGAAAACAGCCGTGTATGACTGGCGACTGCGCTTAACAAAAAGTTTTAAATACGGGGTGGACAAAAAATGTCCACTTATCATGAAAAATACCTGCCCAAATCGGCTCACAAAGCCCCTGAAACCGACTGTTTTGCATAATTTCAATTCGATATTGCAAAAGCAAAGAAATATGCTGATTTCCAAACAAAAATTTGCAACTTTCAACTGGACATTATTCGTCCTGTTCATTTCGCTTTTCATCCGTTATCATAATACCCGTGAGGTGGCCACCCACAAAATCAGAAACACGGTAACGCAGGGAGAAGGTTACGACCGAAAGGCGCGGCAGTGGAGTGGAGAAAAGCATTCCGGCTGTATACGCTGAAGGTCTGCCCGTTTGAGCTCATGCAGTTCGTTGCCGTTTCAGGATTGAGTGGGAGGTCATCTTTATGTTTACGAGCAATGAACGCGGCATCCGAAA
>ERZ824488.1027-NODE-1027-length-33215-cov-4.003619_pt1 | contig 33215 bp, 23 predicted proteins | sample MGYA00519936_ERZ824488 | MGnify/ENA primary metagenome ERZ824488 (study PRJEB31778, sample SAMEA3449153) | human gut metagenome | biome: human gut; feature: human-associated habitat; material: faeces | place: United Kingdom | collected 2010/2012 ... | reverse complement strand
CCAGTAAACCATAGGAAGGGCGGTGGCATACACCGCCCGGATACATAAAGGAGATGCCATGAAGGAACTGATGAAAGAGTTAAACAGCATAAAAAAATATATTCCATATAAAGATGGAGCAATTATCCAAACAAATATAAAAACATTAATACCACAAGAAAATAAATTTGTATCTAAAGAAAAATTAGAGATAGAAGCAATTGATATCGAAGGATACAAAATAGAAAAAGTAATTGTAACAGAAAAAACAGATGAATTAAAAGAAAATGAATGGAACTATGATAATTCACAAAATAAAATATTCATCAATCTAGAAAATAATGAAACATCATTAGAAAGCAAAGAATTTTTTGTTACATATATATTATCAGGAAAAGATGAAATTCAAAAACCATTTAAAACAACATCAAAAATAAATGGTTCTATTTTCATGTATGGAACAGAAGAATCAGCAAGCAATGAAATAGAACAAGAATATGAAATAAATGAAGCAATCGGAAATATAGTTTCAATAGACGGAGAAACAACACCAGCTATAAAAGAAGGAAACATATTAACAAATAGTTTATCAGAAGAAAATAATTATGAAACAGATTTTGAAAGCAAAATAAACATAGATATTTCATCAACAGATATGTGTGAAGGAATCATAATAAAAAATAATTCAATCGAATTTGAAAATTCAGATGGAAGATATGAAATATCAAATTCAAAATGTAAATCAATTAAAGTTTCAAAAGAAAATTTTGATAAAATTTTTGGAGAAGACGGAAAAATTGAAATATTAAATGAAGCTGGAGAAGAAATTTCAGAAATAAATAAAAATACAAAAATAGAAAATGATGAATTTATAGCAGAAGTAAATGCAGAAAAAATAAGCATCAAAACTTCAAAACCAGCAAATGAAGGAATTATAACATTAAAACTAAACAACTCTATAGGAAAAACAAATTATACATATGATGACTTAAAAACATTCTCAAATATAAATATAAATTATGAAGGAAGTATACTTCATAATGAAAATTCTGAAAACAAAGTATCAGATATAGAAAATAAAATAGAATTAATAAAACCAGAAACAAATTCTGAAATGACAATTTCTAGGAATACACTAAGTACAATATCTGATAACAAAGTAGAATTAGAAATAAAAATGAATAATACAAACGAAGATAATGACTTATATAAAAATCCTAGATTCCAATTAACATTTCCTGAATATGTTGAAGATGTAAACATTACAAATATTGCAATAGCTAATTCTGAAGATGTATTCGAAATAAAAAATAATTCATTATCAAAAAATGCTGAAGGAAAACTTGTACTAGACATAGAGACAGAAGGAGAACAAGTAAAATACAATTCAAACAACATAACAAATGGAACAAGCATAATAATAAATTGTAATCTAAAATTAAACTTATATACACCAACAAGCAAAGACAAAATTGAATTAAGATATATAAATGAAAATGCAACACAATATAAAAACGAAAACAACAATGAAGGATATAATGAAGTTGAAGTAGAATACGAAGCTCCAGTTGGAGTAGTAAGCATAAACAAAATATCTAATTACAGTGAAACAGGAAATACAATTACATCAGTTAACCAAGGAAAAGCAACTGATAAAATTGAAATTTTTGATGAAGCAAAAACAGCAACAATGGACGTAATTGTAATGAACAATAACGAAAATAATTGCAAAGACGTAAAAATCTTAGGAAGAACACCATTTAAAGGAAATAAAGATGTAACAACAGGAAAAGACTTAGGAACAACAATTGATACTAAAATGGTAGAAGAAATAAAATCAGATGAAAACAATAAAGCAAATGCAACAATATATTATTCTGAGAATGGAGAAGCAACAGAAGATTTAGAAGATGATAACAACAAATGGACAACAGCACCAGAAAATCTACAAAATGTAAAATCATATTTAATAATATTAAATGATTATGAAATGCAACCAGGAGAAATATTAAAATATTCATACCAATATGAAATACCAAAAAATCTAGAACACAACACAAATATTTTTGGTTCATTTAAAACAATATATGAAAACGAAAACAATGTTGCAACACTTAAAGAAGAATCAAAAGCAGATATAGTTGGATTAACAACAGGACAAGGACCTCAGTTATCAGTAAAAACAATATCAAATATTCAAAATACAGTAAAAGAATATGAGAAAATAAAATATACAGTTACAGTAGAAAATACTGGATCAGAATCAGCAGAAAACATAGTAGTAAAAACAGAAGTTCCAACAGGAGCAACATTAGCAAGCCATTCAACATACAGCTCAGTAGAAACAACAAAAGGATGGACATTAAGTGCAAACAGAGAAATAGAAACAAAAATAGAGAGATTAAATCCAGGAGAAATCAAAAAAGTTGAGTTCTTTGTACAAGCAAATAAATTACCAACAATTGAAGAATATTACGCAACTGAAGAAGGATTTACACAAAATGAAGATGGAACATATAGCATAAATGAAGAATATGTTGATGAAAACGGTGAAACAAAATATAAAGAAAATAAAATAGATGGAATTCCAGAAATTAAATTAGTATGCAAATCAACAGTATCAGCAAAAGAATTAGATAAATCAATCGAAACAGAAGATGCTGGAATTGTTGTAGAAAAAGCTAATTTAGTAGCTGAGGAAACAATAGAAACAGAAGAATCAGTAGCAAGAGTAAATGAGGAAATTGAATCAAAAATTCAAATTCAAAACAATAGTCAAGATGTAATGAGAAACATAAAAGTAACAAAAGTTTTACCAGAAGGATTAAACTACAATGAGAGTTATGTAAGAGGATATGAAGATGATGGCCTAACATTAAGAAAAATTGAAACAACAAACTATGATAAATCAACAAGAAAAGTAACATGGACAATTGATGAATTACAACCAGGAAGAACAGCATTAGTTATTGGTGACTGGTCAATTGGAAATATGAAAGAAAATATATATAAAGATACAATAGCTACAAATTCAACAATATCTGTTAGTGGAGAAGAATACCAAGCAGGCGAAATTGATATTACAGTTGGAAGACCAAAACTAGAAGTAGAACAAATATCAAACAAAACAAATGAATATATAAAAGTAGGAGACGAAATAGAATATACATTTAATATAAAAAATGTAGGTTCAGCAAGAGCGAATGATGTTACATTAATAGATAGATTACCAGATGAAGTAACAATAAAAAAATTAGATTATGTGGTAGATGGAGTAGAAGTATCAAAAGTAGTTGCAAAAAATGAAGATGCAACAGTATATACAAGTATATTACCAGAAGGAGAATTAAAAGCAAAAGTTGTAGCAGAAGTAAATGATATATCTGCACCACAAAGAACTATAACAAATGTTGGAAATGTTGAAGGAGAAGACATTACAAAAGTTGATTCTAACAAAGTAACAAATATAATAGAAAGAACGGCAAATAATACAGAAAATACTGAAACATCAAATAGTTCAAATTCAAATAGCCAAAATAATAAATCAAATAATGAAACAACAGATACAAAAAATAAATACGAGATTAAAGGTACAGTATGGATAGATGAAGATAAAAATGGACAAAAAGATAATGGAGAAGCTAAAATATCAGGAATAGAAGTAAAATTAATAAATACAAAAACATCAGAACAAATTGAAAAAACAGCAACAAATCAAGATGGTGAATATAAATTTAGTAATTTAGATAACGGAACATATATTGCAATATTCTCTTATGACAGTAGTAAATACGGATTAACAGAATATAGAAAACAAGGAGTAGCAGAAGACAAAAATTCAGATGTAATTAATTCTCAAGAAAATGGAACAACTGTAGGAACAACAGATGCAATAACAATAGAAAACGGAAGTAAATCAAACATAGATATGGGATTAATAAAAGCAACATCATTTGATTTAGCATTAACAAAAACAATTAGCAAAGTTACTGTACAAAATAAAGGTGGAACAAAAGCATATGATTTTAACAACACAGATTTAGCCAAAGTAGATATAAATGCAAAATACTTAAATGGATCAACAGTATTAGTAGAATACACATTTACAGTTAAAAATGAAGGAGAAATCGAAGGTTATGCAAAACAATTAGTAGATTATCTACCAGAAGAACTTGAGTTCAATACAGAGTTGAACAAAAACTGGTATAAAGGAAATGATGGAAATCTTTATACAGACGAGTTAGCTAATACTGCTATACAAGCAGGACAAGAAAAAACTGTAAAATTAACATTAACAAAAGCAATGACAGAAACAAATACAGGTATCATAAACAACCAAGCAGAAATTGCAAAAGATTATAACAAAGCAGGAATTGCTGATGCAGATTCTACACCAGGAGACAAAGACCAAAAAGATGATGATATGTCATCAGCAGACTTAATCATAGGTGTAAAAACAGGTGAAACATTAATATATATGTCAGCAATAATTGCAGGATTAATAGCAGTAATAATTGCTGTAGTAGCAATAAAGAAAAGTAAGTTAATTTATAAAATTCAAATAAGATTCAGAAAGGAGGTGTAATACAAATGAAAAAAAGTAAAGTAATATTTTCAATAATTTTAGTAATAGCATTAACATTAATAATGTATTCAGGATATAAAATATTTGCAAAATCAACAAACGAAATGATTTCAGAAGGAAATGGTTTACCAAAAGGATTTCCATATATAACTTATGAAGATTTGATAAATGAGAATGATACATTATGTTCAGGTAAAGGAATTGGATTAATAGGTTCTGCTAGAACAATAGTATCAACAGGAGGAAAAAGCCAATCAGAACCATATTTAACAATGAACGATATAGGAAAGAAAATATTCCAAGAAGAAAAAACAGCATCAGGAGATGTAACATCAGCAAGTTTTAAAAATCCATATTCAGCAACAACAAGTTATACATATGGACATTATAAAGAATCAAGCAAAAAGACAGCTACACCAGAAGAAGCATATGTTTTAGCTGAAATATCTGAAAACTTTCAATCAAAAGATAGTACATTTTATAATATAACAGATAAAGAATATACAGGAAAAATTGAAAGTGCATATTTTTATAATCTATATGGAACAGTAATTTATGGTGTAAACATTGATAAAACATCAGGAGAGCCAAAAGATTTCGTAGTAAAAGATGAAAACTCAGGAAAATATTATTATGTAGAAATAAAAGATAGTGGAAAATACTTCCCATATACATATGTACAATATGCATGGTGGAAGACACCAGCAGGAGGAAGTTCAAATAAAGTACAAGCAACAGCATTATCAAAAGAAGCGGAAGCATTTGAAGCATATATAAAGAAAGTAGCAAAAAGAGATTCAAACGGGAAAATCGTTACAGAGAAAAAGACAGTAACTGTAAACGGAAAAGAAGCTACAGTAACAGCACCTGTAATTGATTATAAAGTTACAGGAGAAAGCGATAAAGCAGAAGTTCAATATGATAAAGATAATCAAAAATACTTAATAGGACCATTTAAAATAAACTATTATGAAGAATCAGTTACAACAGAAAGAGGTAAAGTAGATTTTTCAGCAATAACTAATGCAACATTAGTAAGTAATTTAGGAGAAGTAGACAGTTCAAAATGGCACTTCAAATACGATAAAAGAGAATCAACTGATAAAGCAACATATCCTCATAATGGAGAAGAATTCTATATAGTTTTAGATTATATAGATGATATGAGATATATAGAAAATTTAAAATTTGATTTTAAATACATGAATGCAGGAGGAGAATATTCATCACTTAAAGGAGAGTATTTCTCAGCCAAATGGGAACCACAATCAAAAGCAATATGGTGTGAAGAAGGAGCCAAAAATTGCCCATGTGGAGGTCATCATACATCAGCTCAATATGATTCAAATGGAAACCAAACATGTTCAGGAGGAGCAAAGAGATGCTCACATGGATATTACCATAAACATGTTGTAAAATGGGAATACTGGGTAGAGTTAAAAGATTTAACACCAAACAAATCACAACCATTAGCACAAGTATATGTTGGAGCAAGATGGTATGAAAAAGCAGAATATTCATTCAATATAAAACATAATCCAGAAGAATTGATAAGATTAACAATTCCAATGGAAGGAGAAGTTTGGATAGATAAAGAACCAGACAAAAAGAATCCTAATTATAAAGAAGGAACAAAACAAGACGGAGAAAATGGATATAAAAATGCAGAAGTATACATATATAAAGTATATAGAAAAGACGGAAAAATAGAAAAAAGAGAATTAGCAAAAGTATATGATGAAGACAATCAAAAAGAATTAAGCTATCCAATATATACAGATGAAAATGGAAAATACAAAATACCAAACATCAATGTTCCAGGATCAAGTAAAGAATCAGATATGAAAGAAGATGGATATGATATTTCATATGATGTAGAATTCAAATATGATGGACAACACTATGAAGCATCAACAGCACTTCCAACAGCAAACGGAGATGCACAAACATATATAAAAGCAAGTAAAAAAGAAAAAGAAGCATATGAAAAAGATTCAATAGCTTCAGAAGATGCAACAGAAAGAGATAATTACAATAAGAAATTTACAGAAGTATATGGTGGAAATAGCATAGATTCAAATGGAAATACAAAAGGATATGCAAGTAATGGAAAAGATACATTAGATTTAGATTATACATCAACAGCATTTTCAGTACCAAACAGTACAAATACAAGAAGATTATCAACATTAACTGTTTTAGATAACAATGAACATATAATAGATCAATATAAAATGACAGCAACAACAGGTAATACAGGAGTTTATTATCCAGTAGATAATAAAATATCAGTAAGTGAAGCAGATGATGTAAAAGAATTAAGTGTATTAAAGGATGAAAAAGGAAAAACAACAACATATAAAACAATATATAATTATATGTTACACATCAATCTAGCTGTAAAAGAAAGAGAAAAAACAGACTTATCATTATTCAAAGATTTATATAAAGCAGAAATGATAGTAAATGAAAAAGAAATTACAAAAACATATAACAAATATGTTGATGTAGAAGATGAAGCAAATAAAGAAGCTTTAGAAGTTCAAATTGAAGCTTGTAAAATAGGAAAATATAAATTAGGACTATATAGTTCAGATTACGAATATCGTTCAACAGTATATGAAAAGAGTGCAGAAGTAGTAAAAAATATAAAAGCAGATACAGACTTAAAAGTATATCTAACATATAGAATAGCAGTAAATAATGAGAGTCAAGCAAATGGTGACTTAGTAGCAACAATAAATCAAATAAATGATTATTATGACAAATCATTTACATTAGTAAATGAAGACATAAAAGCAAACGTTTTAGATAATAACCAAGATAGAGTAAATAAAGTAGTTGCAGAAAGCCCATATTATAGAATTGTAAAAGCAAATGAAACACCAACATATACATATTGGTCAGATAATATGCAAAGATTCACATGTAATGATACAAACAAACGAGTAAATGATGATTACAAAAAATTAACAATAACAGATTTAAAAGGACAACGTTTATCAAAAGGTGAACAACTAGAAATGTTTATAACATTTGAAGTTGATAAAAATGGTTATAAAGGAACAGCTGAAAGACAAGATTTATTAGGAGAGAAGAATAACGTTGCAGAAATAGCAAATTATTCAACATATTACTCAGATGGAAAAGTAGCAGGAATAATAGATAGAGATTCAGCACCAGACAATATTGACCTAACAAGAAATGTAAAAGAATGGTATGAAGATGATACAGAATCAGCACCAGCAATCAATATTGAATTATATAGATACAACAGAGAAATAAATGGTAATGTATGGGAAGATTCTGAAACAGTAGATTTATTGTACGGACAAAAAGTTGGAAATGGAATCATGGAAGACGGAGAAAAACCAATTAAAGATATAGACGTACAATTAGTTGAAAAAATCCAAATAGATGGTATTGAATACGAAAAAATCTGGTCAGAAGATGATTTCACAAATCTAACATCAGAGGAGAAAAAAGACTACAGATTAAAAGATGTAACAACAGATGGAAATGGATATTATAACTTCAAAGGAGTTCTTGCAGGAAATTATGTAGTAAGATTCAAATATGGAAATAAAGAAGCAACAGTAAAATATAATGGTCAAGATTATAAAAACACAGCATATCAAGCTGATATGACAAATGAAGACGGAACAAGCACACTAAACAATGAATGGCAAGACCTAAAAACAAACAAGTTAAATGATTCAAGAGTATCAGATGCAAGAGATTATGAATTACAAAGAATGAAAGTTGTAGCATATTCAAAAAATATTAATAATCAAATAGGAACAATATTAGAAAGTGCAGATAATACAAATGACCATACAGAACTAATAAAAAATACACAAATGGTTGCAAATACAGCAAAATTGAATATTGAAATAGAACACCAAGATTACATAGATTATGGAACAGTTAATAAAGTAAATGGACTAAATGAATACACATATACAGTAAAAAATATTGACTTTGGACTAGAGAAAAGATCAGAAACAGCAATAGAATTAGACAAGAAAATATCAAGAATATCTTTATATAAAGATGATGGAACAACTGAATTATTAAATGTATACTTCAATGAAGATGGAACAATTAATAAAGAAAAACCAAACAGCAAGTATGTAGAAAAAGTAACACACTTGAATGAGGAAAATAATATACAAGGTTTTGAATATATTCCTACAGAAAGTCAATTTAAGAATGGAACTTTATTAAAAATAGAATATCAAATAACAATAAAAAATAATTCTGAAGTAGATTGGACAGGAAAATTAGCTGAATTTACAAACTCAGAAAATGTATTAAATAAAGTTGCAGAACTTGAAAAAGAAAATGACTATGTATCTGGAGAAATGATTGAATATGGTAAATATGTTGGATTAAACTACTATAACAACAAAAACAATGATACAGACAAAATTGTAAAAACAAAAGTTGAACAAATTATAGACTATGTAGATAATGACGCATCATCAAGTGAAGAAGACAATACAAGTATTGAAAACAGTAGCTGGACACCAATAACATTAGAAGAACTAAAAAATAATAAAATGTTAGATTCAAAAGTATATACAGATAACAATGGTCAACAAACTCTAGTAGATTCAAAAGGTAGAGAATATATATCAGATGGAAAGAGCAATGTAATTGTTACAGAAAATGAAATGTATAACCCAAATGTTATAGCAGAATTAGTACCTGAACAAGCAGCTACAGCTACAGGAAACTCAGCCTCAGGACAAATAAGAGTAGTAGTTTCAAAACAATTAAATGAAGAAAATTCACAAAATGATTTATATAATAACATAGCTGAAGTTCTATCATATTCAAACACAGTCGGAAGGAGAGACGAATTAGCAGTGCCAGGAAATGCAGAAGTTGCAAGAGGAGAATATTTAGCAGCAACAGGTTATGATAATGGAGAATTAAAAACAGATTATGAAGGTGCAAAAGAAGTTGAAGTAAATGGAACAGTATTACACCTAAATGGTGAAAGAGATGCAGATGCACCAAACTATGTAACATTAACAGAGCCAACTGGTATTTCAATAAGAGAATACAACAAGAGAAATTATGCAATTGCAATAACAATTTCAGGAATAATATTAGCAGCAGGAATTGTATTAATTAAAAAGAAAATTATAAAATAAAAAATAAGATTTTTAGAGTAGTACGCTATTTTTAAAACGTACTACTTTTTTTATAGAAAAATAACAAAAAAACAAATGTGCATGAATAAAGACGCGAACTTAAAAGTTCGCTTTTACTTTTTATAGATTTTTCTTGGAAACAAAATAAATGAAAGATAGTATATATATTAAAAAATTGGAAAAAATATCAATCAAGAAAAGGTGAACAAGAGGAGATAATTCCAATGAGTAAATACAAGTATCTAAATATAAAAGGTACAAATTTAGAAGAAAATCAATTAGAAAAATATTTAAAACAATCAGCAGAAGAACATATAATAAGCAAAAAATCAGAAAAAATAACATATCCAATTCAAAAAGTTCAAGAAAACTTTAGAAATATTTTCAAAACATATCAATTATTAAATGAACATTTAAGATTAGGAATAAAAATACATTCAGCTGGTGAATGGTTATTAGATAATTTTTATGTAATAGAAGAAACAACAAAAAATATAGAAAAATCATTAACATTAAAAAAATATATGAAATTACCAGGAATAGCAAATGGAAAATATGCAGGATATGCTAGAATATACGTATTAGCAAGTGAAATTGTAGCATTTAGTGATGAGAGTATCACAGAAGAAAAAATAATAAAAGCAATAAATAATTATCAAACAAGAAAAATACTATCAATGGAAGAAATATGGAATATAGGAATATTTATGGAAATAGCAATAATCCAAAAAATATCAGATATATGCGATAAAATATATTATTCACAAATTCAAAAATATAAGGTAGAAAATATATATGAAAGACTAATAGAAATAAAACCAACAGAAGAAAGAATGTTTAAACAGAAATTAAAAAATAAAAGCAAAATAAATGATTTGAATTATTCTTTTATAGAATATATGGTATACAAATTAAGAAGAATAGGGAAAAAAGGCAATCCATATATAGAAGTATTAGAAAAACAAATAAATAAATTGGGAACCACAACAGATGATATTGTTCAAAAAGAGCACTTATATGTTGCAACATTAAAAATAAGAATAGGTTCATGTATAACATCAATAAAATCAATAAACAGAATTAGTTTTCAAAAAGTATTTGAAAAAACAAATAAAACAGAAGAATTATTAAACAATGATCCAAGTGGGATTTTTCCAAAACAAACAGAAGATACTAAAGAATTATACAGGAACAAAATAAAAAAATTATCCAATAAAACTAAAATATCAGAAATATATATAACAGAAGAAATATTAAAACTAGCAAATAGATATGTACACACAAATGATAAATCAGAACTTCGAAAAGCACATGTAGGGTATTATTTAATAGATGAAGGAATTTATGAATTAAAAGAAAAGATATTAGAGAAAAAAGTTAAGAAAAAATCAGTAAAAAAAGCATCAAATTTATATATTTTTTTCGCATGTGTTTTACCATTAACACTAAGTATATTAATAGTAGAAAAAATAAAAGTATCAATGATATTAAAAATTATCATATTTATATTACTGTACACGCCATTATATGAAATAACAATAAAAACAATGAATTATATAATATTAAAAATAAAAAAATCAGTAAAATTACCTAAAATCAATTTTGAAGACGGAATTGATGAAGAACATAAAACAATGGTAGTAATTCCAACAATACTAGATTCAAAAGAAAAAGTAAATGAGATATTGAAAAAAATAGAAATATATTCATTAGCAAATGACGACAAAAACCTTTATTTCACAATACTTGGAGATTGCACAACATCTGAAAAAAAAGTGGAAAAAAATGATAGAGAAGTTATAGAAAGTGGAGAAAAAGGAGTATATGAGTTAAATCAAAAATACAAAACAAAAGAAAAATTTAATTTTGTATACAGAAAAAGAAGATGGAATGAAAAAGAAGAAAAATATTTAGGCTGGGAAAGAAAAAGAGGCTTGTTAATACAATTTAATGATTTATTATTAGAAAAAGAAAAAGGTGACTTTATATCAAATACATTAGAAAACTTTAATGAAAAAATAAAATATATAATAACACTAGATTCAGATACAAATTTAATATTAGACACAGCACAGAAAATGGTAGGAGCAATGGCACATATTTTAAATAAACCAGTAATTGAAGGAAAAATAGTAACAAAAGGATATAGTATAATGCAACCACGAATAGGCATAACATTAGAAGATTCACAAAAAACAATGTTTACAAAAATATTTTCTAGTAATCCAGGAATAGACTTTTATACTAATGCTATTTCAGACATTTATCAAGATTGCTTTGGAGAAGGAATTTTTACAGGAAAAGGAATATATGACTTAGAAATATATCAAAAATTAATTAAAAATGAATTGCCGGAAAACAGAATATTAAGTCATGATTTATTAGAAGGAAATTATTTAAGATGTGGATTATTAACAGATGTAGTTTTATTAGATTCATTTCCAAGTCAATATTTATCATACCTAGAAAGAGAAAACAGATGGATAAGAGGCGATTGGCAAATTGCAAGTTGGATGGAGAAAACCATCAACAAAAAAGAAAATCCCATAAACAATGTAAGTCGATTTAAAATATTTGACAATCTAAGAAGAAGCATACTACCAATAATACAAATAATAATATTTGGAATAGCAATAGCAAATAAAAGTATACCATTATTAGCGATAGCTTTAATTTCTCTATATATGACAAGTATTTTAGAAATAATAGATAAGATAATATTTAGAAAAAGTATAACAGAGAAAAAGATATATGCAGATAAAAAATTTTACAAAAATGTATCAGGAATAAGAGGAACAATATTAAGAAATAGTATAGAATTAACTTTTTTACCAACAACAGCAATAAATGCCTTTTTAGCAATTACTAAAACATTATATAGATTAAAAGTAAAGAAAAAACTTTTAGAATGGAAGACATCTGATTCAGTAGATAAATCAATAGAAAACACATTAGAATGTTACTGTAGAAAAATGATTTTTAATATATTTTCAGGAATAATTATGTTTGGACTCTTAAATCCATTAGGAATGGTAATAGGAACACTATGGATATTTGCACCATATATCGCATGGTTATTAAGTCAAAAAATAGTAATAGAAAGAAAAATTACAAAAGAAAATAAAGAATACTTACAAACAATAGCATTAGAAACATGGAAATATTTTGAAGAAAGTTTTACAAAAGAAAATAATTATCTAGTACCAGACAATTATCAAGTAGGAAGAAAAAACAGTTTTGTAACAAGAACATCATCAACAAATATAGGATTAGAAATATTATCAATAATGTCAGCATATGATCTAAAATTTATTACATTAGAAAAATGTACAGATATGATAAGAAAAGTAATCGAAACAATAGAAAAATTAATAAAATGGAATGGACATTTATACAACTGGTATAATATAAAAACTCTAGAACCACTAAAACCAGAATATATATCAACAGTAGATAGTGGAAATTTTGTTGGGTATTTATATGTATTACGAACATTTTTGAAATTAAAAGAAATTGATCCAATCCTTGAAAAAACAGTAGAAAAATTAATAGAAGAAACAAATTTTAAATATTTATATAGTGAAAAACATAGATTATTTTCAATTGGATTTGATGTAACAAGCAATAAATTAACAGATTCGTATTATGATTTTTTAGCATCTGAAGCAAGACAAACTAGTTTTATAGCAATAGCAAAAAAAGATATAAAATACAAACACTGGATAAATCTAAGTAGAACATTAACATCGCAAAATGGATTAAAAGGACTAATTTCTTGGTCAGGTACAGCATTTGAATACACAATGCCAAATTTAATAATGAAAGTTCCAGAAGAAAGTCTATTAAATGAATCTTGTAAATTTGCATTAGCATGTCAAATAAATTATGCAAATAAAAATCAAATACCATTTGGAATCTCAGAATCAGCATATTCACTAAAAGATTTACAAGGAAACTATCAATATAAAGCATTTGGAATTCCAACATTAGGACTAAAAAGAGGGTTAGCAGAAGAACTAGTAATAGCACCATATGCAACAGCAACATTTTTAGAATTTGATACAGAAGAAATGATAAAAAATCTGAAGAAAATAGAGAAATATAATATGAGAAATAAATATGGATTCTATGATGCACTTGATTTTACAAGAGAAAGAATAAATTCAGATAAAAAATATGAACCAGTAAAAACATATATGGCACATCATCAAGGTTTGATTTTAAACAATATAAATAATATTTTGAACAAAGATATTTTAAGGAAAAGGTTCATGAAAAATCCAGAAGTAGAATCAATAAAAGTATTATTAAATGAAAGAATGCCAGATGCAGTAGTACTTTCAAAAGAAGATAGAAATAAAGTAAACAAAGGTAAATATGTAAGTATATATGATGACAAGGAAATCGTATATACACCAAGTGAAGAATTTAATAGATATAATGCAATATCAAGTGATCAATATACAAATATAATAGATTATAAAGGAAACGGATATAGTAAATATAAAAATATACAAATAAATAGATATAGAAATAGAATTGATTGTAATGAAGGAATCGGAATATATTTTAAGAATTTAAGAACAAAGAAAATATGGAGCACATTTGATAGTGATAAAGTTACATTTACACAAGGCAAAGAAGAATTCTTAAAAAGAGAAGAAAACATAGAAACAAAAGTAAAAGTATTTTTAGCACCAGATGAACCAGCTGAAATAAGGCAAGTAAATATAAAAAATGATGGAATATTAGAAAACAAAATTGAAATATATATGGCCATAGAACCACTTCTTTCAGTAATACAAGATGATATAGCACATCCAGCTTACAATAACATGTTTTTAAAATTTGAATATCAAAAAGATGAAAAAATAATAATATGTTCACGAAAATTAAAAGATAAAAAGATTTATTTAGGAATAAAAGTAATACAAAAAAAGGATCAAGAATTAGAATTAGAATTGGAAAAAGAAAAATTTCTTGGACGAAATACTACAATTCCAAGAGCAGTTATGGAATCAAGTGATTTTGCAAATGAAGAAATAGAAACAGTTGAACCAATAATAGCCTTCAAAAGCAAAATAGAATTACAACCACAAACAGAAGAGAAAATAAATTATATATATAGAGTTTCAGAAAATAAAGAAGAAATAATAAAATATTTTAATGAAATAACACCAGAAGGGGTAGAAACAATACTAGAATTAGCAAAAGCAAAAAGCGAAGAAGAAATAAAATTTTTAGAAATAAATGGAGAAAAAATAGAAAGTAATCAAAGGTTACTAGGACACTTATTAGAAAGAGATATACCAAGAGAAATAACAAAAACATTTAATATAGAAGAAGTATGGAAATTTGGAATATCAGGAGATAATCCAATTATATTATTAGAAATGAAAAACATAGAAGAATTATACGTGTTAGAAGAATTACTAGACACAATTGAATTTTTTAATGTAAAAAATATAAGAATAGATTTATGCATATTAAATAATGAGAAAATGAGTTATGAAACATTTGTAAAAGAAGGAATAAATGAAGTAATAAAAAATCATAGATTAGAATATTTGAGAAATAATCAAATATTTGTATTAAACAAAAATGAATTAACTCAAAGTGATATAGAAACAATAGAAACAATAGCTAATGTCAAATTAAATGCAAATACTGGAGGATTAAAAAGCAATCTAGATGAAATAGAAAATATAAAACAAGTAGAAAAAAATAAAGAATATGAATACAAAAGTGTTAATGAAAAAATAGCAAAAGAAGATTTAGAATTTTATAATGAAATTGGAGGATTTACAAAAGATGAATATATAATTAATATAGAAGAAAATATACCACCAAGAGCATGGAGCAATATAATTGCAAATAAAGATTTTGGAACAGTAACAACCGAAAATAGCGGTGGATATACCTGGATAGAAAACAGTAGATTAAAAAGAATAACAACATGGGAAAATGATGCAATACAAGATTTTAAATCAGAAGAAATAATAGTAAAAGATATTGATAAAAGAGAATACTGGAATTTTGGAAATGATGCAGAAAAAAATTCATATCAAGTAAGATATGGAATGGGATATTCAAAATATATTCAAATCAATAATGACTTAATCCAAGAAAATACAGTTTTTGTGCCATTAGATGGAAAAGTAAAAATAAATCATTTAATAATAAAAAATAAAGATAGAAACAAGAGAAGATTAACATTATATTATGCTATAAATTTAAGTATGGGAGAAGAAAGACAAAAGAATTTAGGTAAAATAAAAGTTTCTAAAAAAGAAAATATTATAGAATTAGAAAATATATGTAAAACAAATTTTGATGAAACAATAAAAATAACATCAAGTGAAAAAATTAAATCATACACAAATGATTATAAAAACTTCTTTAAAGAAAAAATGAATCCAGAAAAAGGAATAAATAAAAAAACACTAGTACCAGAAGGAAATATTTTAATAAAAAATGAAATAGTATTAGAAATACCAATAGAACTAGATGGATTTGAAAGAAAAAATATAAATATAATGTTCGGACAAGGAATAGAAGAATATATAGACATAAATAAAGTAGAAAAAGAACTAGAAAAAATAGATAAATATTGGAAAGAAAAAACAGAAAAAATAAAAATTAAAACTCCATCAGAAAAAATAAATTTATATATGAATAAATGGTTAATATATCAAACAATAACAAGTAGACTAAATGGAAAAACAGGTTTTTATCAATCAGGAGGAGCAACAGGATTTAGGGACCAATTACAAGATTCATTAGGAATGAAATGGATTGATATAAATATTCTAAAAAATCAAATAATCGAGTCATCAAAACATCAATTTAAAGAAGGAGATGTAATGCATTGGTGGCATACAAGTAACAAAACAGGAATACGAACACAAATGTCAGATGACAGACTATGGTTACCATATAGTGTTATCGAGTATATAAATTTTACAGAAGATTATCAAATATTAGAAGAAAAAACAGAGTATGCAAAAGGCATAATATTAGATGGCTATGAAGAAAAATATGGAAAATTCGACTATACAGAAGAAAAAGAAACAATATATGAACACTGTATTCGAGCAATAGAAAAAAGCTTAGACTTTGGAAAAAATGGCTTTCCTAAAATAGGGACAGGAGATTGGAATGATAGTTTAAATAAAATCGGAAATAAAGGAAAAGGTGAAAGCATATGGCTAGGATTTTTTCTATATGACATATTAAATAAATGGGAAAAAATATTAGAATACAAAGGAGATAATGATAAAAAAGAAAAATATTCAAAAATAAAAAATGAATTAAAAATAAAATTAAATAAAGAAGCATGGGATGGAGAATGGTATAGACGAGCAATAACAGATGAAGAAGAATTAATAGGAAGCAGTAAAAACAAAGAATGTAAAATAGACAGCATAGTTCAAAGCTGGTCAATAATATCAAAAGCAGGTGAAAACGAAAAAAAATATATAGCACTAAAATCAGCACAGAAATATTTAGTAGATGAAAATAATAAAATAATTAAATTATTAACTCCACCATTTAAAGAAGAAAATATAGATCCAGGATATATAAAAAAATATCCAGCAGGAGTAAGAGAAAATGGAGGACAATACACGCACAGCAGTATATGGTTAGTAATGGCATTTGCTGAAATGGGATTATTAGAAGAAGCGGTAAACTATTTAGAAATGATAAATCCAATAACACATACAGAAGATAAAGAAAAAGCACAAAGATATAAAATTGAACCATATGTAATAGCAGGAGATGTATATAGCAATAAATATATGACAGGTAGAGGAGGCTGGAGCTGGTATACAGGTTCAAGTAGTTGGTATTATAAAGTATGTTTAGAAAACATATTAGGATTAAAGAAAAAGGGAACAAAATTATATTTGCCACAAAGAATTCCAAACCAATGGGAAAAGTTTGAAATACAATACAGGTATAAGAGTAATTTATATAATATAAAAATAGAAAAAAGAAAAACAGAATCAAAAAAAGTAATTTGTAATGGAAATGAAATAGAAAAAACATATATAGAACTAAGAGATGACAACAAAATTGAAAACATTGAAATAAAATTGTAAAAAAAATGAAAAAAAACTTGTACAAATATTTTGTTTATGATATAAAATATATTATAAATTGTAATAAAAAAAAAGAGAGGGGTATCCTAGTGGAAGAAGTAGATGTTGGTAGAGAATTTAATAGAAAAACTATTCTAGTAGTAGATGATGAAGAAAGTATAGTAGATTTATTAGTATATCACCTAAAAAAAGAAGGTTATGATACACTAGAAGCATATGATGGAGCATCTGCAGTAGATATAGCCCTAAAAGAAAAACCAGACTTAATTTTGCTTGATGTAATGCTACCTAAAATGGATGGAATTAGTGTATGTAAAAGAATAAGATATTCATTAAATGTTCCAATTTTAATGATTTCAGCAAAAGACACAGAATTAGATAAAGTAGTCGGATTAGAAATGGGAGCTGATGATTATATAACAAAACCATTCCAACATAGAGAAGTAATGGCAAGAATAAAAGCAAACTTAAGAAAAGCAGAATTAGTAGCACAAGCAGAAATGAAAAATGATACAGAAGAAAATGAAGAAAATATTATAGTTGTTGGAGACTTATCATTAGACCTAAAGAAAGTAGAAGCAAAAGTAAAAGGTGAAATAGTAGATTTAACAATAAAAGAATTTGAAGTATTAAAATATCTAGCTGCTCAACCAGGAGAAGTAGTTACAAGAGAAATGCTATTAAAGAAAGTATGGGGCTATGATGATTATGTAGGAGCAATTCGTACAGTAGATGTAACAGTAAACAGAATTAGAGACAAAATAGAAAAAGATAAAGCAAACCCAAAAATATTAATAACAAAAAGAGGAGTAGGATATTACGTAGTAGGAAATAAATAAGATTAATAATACAAAAGATAAAAATTGTAAAATAGATGTATAAAAAATTACATTTATTTTACAATTTTTTTTTCCAGTAAAAAGTAAAAATTAAGAAAAACAAGGCTTTGAAAAAATGTATTACAACTAGGTTACAAGTGTCAATAAATACTTGAATATTCAAAGAATAGTGATATAATATACACAAACACTTGCGTAGGAGTGAAAGATGTTAAAAAGTGTACAAATAAAGATAGTTTTAATATTTATGATATTAGGAATTTTGATGATTGGAATACAAGGAATATTATTCACATCAGAATTAGAACAAATACAACAAATTGCAATAAACAATCAAGATATAAATCAAACAGTAGCAACACAAATAAGAAATACGCAAATTTTATCAATTGGTTTAATAATAGTATTTGCAATCATATCAATAATAGTAGGAATATTTGTAGCAAAAGTAATAATTAGTCCAATACTGAAATTAACAAAAAATGCGGAAAGTGCAGCAAAAAGCGGAAAATATCAAATAAAATATCTAGATGATGGAAAACCTAAAACAGAAGTAGATGAACTAGCCAAAGCATTTAATATGATGCATAGTGAGTTGAATGAAAACTTAAAAGAAGTATCAAGACAAAAGAAACAAATTGAAACAATATTATTGCATATGAATGATGGAATAGTAGCATTTGATATTGAAGGAAAAATAATACACAAAAATAATTCAGCAGATAAATTACTAGGACTAAAAGGAACAGAAGGAACCTTTAAAGACGTATTTGAAAAAATAGATGCAAATATAAATTTAGAAAAAATAATATACTTAGAAAATTGGACATCAACACAAGAAAGAGTAACAGTAGGAGAAAAAACCTTGAATTTATTTTTTGCGGCATTTGAAGGAGAAGAAGGAAGACCTGGAGGAGCAATAGTAGTAATACAAGACATTACAGAACATATAAAACTTGATACAATGAGAACAGAATTCGTAGCAGATGTATCACATGAATTAAAAACACCAATTACTTCAATACTAGGATATTCAGATACACTACTAGAAGATGATTGTGATGAAGAAACATCAAAAAAATTTTTAAAAAGAATATCAACACAAGCAAACAGAATGTCAGAATTAGTTAGTGATTTGTTAACATTATCAAGATATGATGCAGATATGATAACAAACAGACAAGAAGAATTTGATTTAGCAGAAGTAGTCAAAACAACATATGATAGCCTAATTTTTGAAATAGAAAAAAAGCATCAAAAAGCAGAATGCTTTGTAACAGCAGACGTTCCACACGTAGTTGCAGACAAAGCAGGAATAGAAAGAGTAATTACAAACATATTAACAAATGCAATAAAATATACACATGAAAATGGCGAAATAAAAATATATGTTGGATTTGTATATAACGATGCTTATATAAAAGTAATAGATAATGGAATCGGAATTCCAGAAGAAGATTTAGAAAAAGTATTTGAAAGATTTTATCGAGTTGATAAAGCAAGAAGCAGAGAAATGGGAGGAACAGGATTAGGATTATCAATAGCTAAAGAAATACTCGACAAAAATAATTCAAAAATAAATATAAAAAGCGAACTAGGAAAAGGCACAGAAGTAGTAATAAGAATACCAACCAAAAGAGAAAGCAAAAAAGAGGATGTTGAATAAAAAATAAAAGGATGGTAAGGAAATGGAAACAATATTTCAAAATACAACTTTAAATTCATCAGATAAAGCAATACTAATAATAGCGTCAATAATAGTAATAGTACTTGTTTTAATAATAATGTATAAAATAGACAATTTACCAGAACAAGATAAAGTAAAAAGAAAAACTAAAAAGAAAAATGAAGAAGATTTAAAAGATGCAACACAAGAAGAATTAGAAGATAGACTAGAAAATATAGATACAGAAGATTCAGCTGAAGACAAAATGGAAGAACTATTTAATCAACAGCAAAAAATCGAAAATCAAAAAGAAGAAATACCAGATATAGACTTTGGAAATAATTCTACAGATGATGATGATATGTTTACTACAAATGATGAAAAAAAAGAAGAAGACTTTGAAAATGATTTAGATATAAACATATTCAAAGATAAAGAAGAAAAACAAGAAAAGAATGAAAAAGAAAACAAAGATAATAAAATAGAAGAAGCAAAAACAGAAGATAAAGATGAAATCACAGAAGAAGTAAAAGAAGAAAAAAGCAAAAAAACAACAAAAAACTCAAAAAAAGAAGATAAAAAAATAGCAGAAAAACCAGAAAAAGAACAAGAAGAAACATCAATATTTACAGATGACATGTTTACAAACGATAATTAATAAAAAAAATAAAAAAGAAAGGCTGAAAAAATTGAATCCGAAAATAAAAAATATATTAGAATGGGCATATTGCATTATAATAGCAATCGTTTTGGCTTTACTAGTGCGTAATTTTATTGGAACACCAACAATAGTAAAACAAAGATCAATGTATCCAACACTAAAGCCAAATCAAAGATTAATATTAAATCGATTATCAATTACATTAAAATCAGACATAAAAAGAGGCGAGATTATAACATTTGAAGCGCCAACAGAACTAAGAATTGATCCAGAAAAAGCTGATATGTCAAATCCAGTAGCAGTATATGATACACCAAAAAGAAACCTATTTCAGGAATTTGTATACCATGGACTAGAATGGGGAAAAACAACATTTATAAAAAGAGTAATAGGATTACCAGGAGAACATATTGAAATAAAGAATAACAAAGTATATATAAATGGAAATGAATACATAGAAGAATATTTAGATCCATCAGTTGTAACAACTCCATGTGATGGAGCATTTACAGATTTTATAGTTCCAGAAGGTTACATATTTGCAATGGGTGATAATAGGCCACAAAGTACAGACTGTAGATCATTTGGATGTATTCCAATAGATAAAATAGAAGGAAAAGTTGCAATTAGCTTTTGGCCATTAAACACATTTGGTAATCCAGACAAAAAATAAAAGAGTGGTGTGAAAATGAATATAAAAGGCAATGCAAAAGTAAGAAATGAATTAGAAAAAACAATACAAAGTGGAAATATATCTCACAGTTATTTATTTTTAGGAATAGATGGTATTGGAAAAAAAGAAATCGCAAAAGAGTTTTCTAAAAAACTTTTATGTAATAATAAAGAAGAAAATTGCCAATGCAAATCATGTATATGTTTTGAAACACAGAATCATCCAGATTTTAAAATAATAAATGAAGAAGATGAAACAATAAAAATTAACACAATAAGAGAATTAGTTTCAACAGTATATGAAAAACCAATAATGTCAAAAAATAAAATATATATAATAAACAGTGCAGATAAAATGACAAAAGAAGCACAAAATAGCTTATTAAAAACATTAGAAGAACCACCAGAATACACAATAATAATTTTAATTGCATCAAACACAGATATGCTATTAAACACAATAAAATCAAGATGCACCAAAATAACATTTGAAAAATTAACACCATCAGAAATTTTAGAAATATTAAAAGAACAAAGCAAAGAAATACCAGATATTTCGGAAAAAATGTTTGATTTTTTTGATGGAAGTATAGCAAAAGCATTAAAAATACTAGAGAAAAAAGAGATTTATGATTCAATAGATTCAAGTATTGAAAACATAAGAAATATGAAAAAAATTGATTTCTTAACAAAAAACAAAGAAATATTTATAAAAGAAGAAATTTATGAAATATTAGAATACTACATGGTATCATTATTTTATATAGCAAAAAAAACAAATAATATTAAATATATAAATTGTGTAAAATATATACAAGAAACAATAAACCATTTAAAAGCAAATAGTAATTATGATATGAGTATCGACTATATGCTATTCAAGATTTGGGAGGAAGTACATGAAAACAATAGTAGGAGTTAAATTTAAAAAACCTGGTAAAATGTATTATTTTGATCCACAAGATTTACATTTACAAACAGGAGATAAAGTCATAGTAGAAACAGCATTAGGTGATGAATACGGAGAAGTGGTGATAGGGAATAAAAAAATTAATGAGACAAACATAACAAACCAACTTAAAAAAGTAATCAGAGTAGCAACAGATAAAGATACAAAATCATATAAAGAATATAAGAAAAAAGAACCAGACGCATTAAAAAAATGCCAAGAGAAAATTGAAAAACACGGACTAGAAATGAAATTAGTAGATGCAGAATACAAATTTGATGGAAGTAAACTCATATTTTATTTTACAGCAGATGGAAGAATAGACTTTAGAGAATTAGTCAAAGATTTAGCATCAATATTTAGAACAAGAATAGAATTAAGACAAATAGGAGTTAGAGACGAAATCAGAAGAATAGGAGGAAATGGAGCCTGTGGTAGAGAGTTATGTTGTTGTTCTTTTTTAGGAAACTTTGAAACAGTATCAATAAAAATGGCAAAAGAGCAAAACATATCACTAAATCCATCAAAAATTTCAGGATGTTGTGGAAGACTAATGTGTTGCTTAAAATACGAACAAAACGTATATGAAGAAAAATTAAAACGCCTTCCAAAAATAGGAGCAATAGTAAAAACAGAAGAAGGCGAAGGCGAAGTATGTGGAATAGAAACACTAAAAGAAATAGTAAAAGTAAAACTACATGATGGTGAGGAAACATATTATAAAAAATTTAATGCAAAAGATATAAAAATAATAAAAGATGCAGAGGATGAAGAAAAGCTAGATGTTGAAAATCAAGAAGACCTAAAAGAACTAGAAAAATTAGAAAAACTAGAAGAAATAGACAGTAAAAATACAAATGAAGACATATAGCCATTTTAAGGAGAAGAAAAAATGAAATTATTAATAAAAAATGCAACATTATTAGATATGGTTGGGGAAGCACCTAACATAAAAAAAACAGATATATTAATAGAAAAAAATAAAATTGCAAAAATATCAGAAAACATAGTAGATGAAGAAGCAGATGTAATAGACGCAAAGGAAAAAGTTGTAATGCCAGGATTAGTAAATACACACACACATCTTGCAATGAGCATTTTTAGAGGATATAAAGATGATCAAAAGCTAATGGATTGGCTTGAAAACGCAATATTTCCAGTTGAAGACAGATTAAGCCCAGATGATATATATTGGAATTCTTTTTTGTCATGCATAGAATTAATAAAATCAGGAACTACAACATTTAATGATATGTACTTTAGAATGGATAAAACCATAGAAGCAGTAGAAGAATCAGGTCTAAGAGGAGTTATAGCATGGTGTATAACAGATACATCTATCAAAGATAAAATAACAAGAACAAGAGAATACCATGAAAAATATAACTATCCAGATAGTAAAATAAAAATATATGTATCAGCACATGCCCCATATTCATGCAGTCCAGACACAATACAATTATGTGTTGATTTAGCAAAAGAATTAAATACAGGAATCCACATACATCTATCAGAAACATTACAAGAAGATAAAATAATCAGAGAAAGATATAACAAAACAGGAACAGAATATTTAAATGATTTACACGTGTTTGATGTACCAGTAGTATTAGCACATGGAATATATATATCAGACAAAGATTTAGAAATATTAAAACATATAAAAGGTGGAATATCACATAACCCAATAAGTAATTGTAAATTATCATCAGGAATATGTGATGTAACAAAATTAAGAAAGAACGGAATAAATGTAGGAATAGGAACAGACGGAATAGGAAGTACAACAACATTAGACATGTTCGAAGAAATGAGAACAGCAGCATATCTACAAAAAATAAACACAATGGAACCAACATCAATAAAAGCATATGACCTATTAAAAATGGCAACAATTGAAGGAGCAAGAGTATTGGGATTAGAAAATGAAATAGGAACAATAGAAGAAGGAAAAAAAGCAGACCTAATATTCATTAATACAAATAAAACACACCTATACCCAGAAAATGATTTATGCACAAATTTAGTATATTCAGCAAATGGTGCAGACGTTGATACAGTAATAATAGATGGAAAAATAATAATGCAAAACAGAAAATTATTAAACATAAATGAAAAACAAGTTAAAAAAAATATTGCAAAAGCAGTAAAAAGGTTGTTATAATATAAATAATTTGAAAGGAGGGATATTAAATGGCATATAAAATTACAGATAGATGTGTAAGTTGTGGAGCATGTGCAGGAGCTTGTCCAGTAGGATGTATTGCACAAGGAAACGAACATTACGAAATAAATAAAGAGACATGTATAGAATGTGGAACATGCCAAAGCGTATGTCCAGTTGGAGCTCCAGAAGCAGAATAAAAATTATATAAAATGGTTTAAAGACACGACTAGAAGTAGCCGTGTTAATTTTATATAATAGACTAACTATATAAAGTCAATATAGTTATTAAAATTATTTATATATTTTTTGAACATTGAAAATTGCATAACGAATAAAAGTATCAGTACGATACTTTTAAGCAAATTAATGATTATACAATTATTAGTTTGTATGTGGTTTGTAATTTATATTATTTTTGAGTAAATGAAAAATTATACGTAGTAGTTTTTGCCACATGACTCATTGCGACATAATTGTGATTACCTTTAGCAAGTTTTTTATCTCTAAGATTCTTAAATGTTTTTTCTCTAAGGCATACAGTATGTAAAGCTTGTATAAGTGTCCAATGAAAGAAGTTGAGCAGAAGATTCAAAACGACTTATATCTACAATCTCTGCTAATATAAATAAATATAATAAAATTAACAATACACCGAAATTTGAGAAAATTTTAAAATTTTGAACATGAAAAAATAAAAAAGAAAGAACAGATAGAAAATTACATCAATCTGTTCAAAATATCAAATATTTCTTTACTTGTTTTTTTTGCCATATCTGAATTAGTAATTAAATTACTAATTTCCTTTCCAAACCATGCAGGTAATTTAATAGTAGTTGCTTGATTTTCATCTTTATATTCTATCTCAGCAAACACAAGACCATTATACATTCCCTCAAACACATCTAATTCAATAGTTAAATCATCAAGATATGGAATAAAATATCTTTTTTTAATTATACTATTATAGCTAGCATTTGTTTCCAAAGTATTATATGTTTCTTCATCTATCTCATTTTCTATTTCATTAACAGAGATTCCTTTTTTACCAGTTTTTATTGTGTAATAATAAGTGCTTTTATCATTCACTATTATTCTTCTTTTCCTAATAGCAGTTAATTTATCTACATATAAATAATCCTGTTTAATTGTTTTACAATTGTAATCATTAAGATTTAAGTCAATTTTAAAAACATCAGATACTAAAAATTTTCTTTCTATTTCCATAAATGTAATCTCCTATTATATTAATTTAGAGGGAATTTTTTAATTAAGATACTCCCCCAGAGACTTGATACTTCCTTGTAATTGATAAAAGTTTCTTATTTACTTTGTAACCATAGATATTCTATCATAATTAAAAAAAATGTAAAGTATTACAAGAAAATTATGTAAATATATTTTGCTAGATAAACAAAAAACAAAAGAAAAGCATACAAATAATATTGACAATGTAACACTGATTAATGTATAATAATTAACGTCGGAGATATACATATTAACGACAAAGATAAGAAAAAAGTAAATCCCACAAGATGGTGTTAAGCTTCGGAAGGAGGGAGATAGAATGTCAGAGATTAAAGTTAATAATGGTAATATAGAAGATGCTCTAAAAAGATTTAAAAGACAATGCGCTAGAAATGGAGTATTACAAGAAGTAAGAAAAAGAGAGCATTACGAAAAGCCAAGTGTAAAGAGAAAGAAAAAATCCGAGGCTGCAAGAAAAAGAAAATTTTAGAAAAATAGGACACGAAAAAGTCGTGTTCTTTTTTTGCGAAAATAAATTGATAATATAATATCAAATCTTGAGAAAATGGAAAAAATGTGATAATATCATACGCATAGGAGGGATAAAAATGAAAAAGAAATTATTAGAAGATTTAAAAGAAGCAATGAAAGAAAAAAATGAAATAAAGAAAAACGCAATACAAATGGTTAGAGCGGGAATACTACAAATAGAAAAAGACAAAGGAATAGAACTAAGCAATGAACAAATAATAAATGTAATAGCAAAAGAAGTGAAAAAAAGAAAAGATTCAATTGCTGATTATGAAAAAGGTGGTAGAGAAGACTTAGTAAAACAAATCGAAGAAGAAATAACATATTTAGAAAAATACTTACCGGAACAATTATCAAAAGAAGAAATAGATAAAATAGTAAAAGAAGTTATAAAAGAAACAGGAGCAACAACAATCAAAGATATGGGAAAAGTTATGAAATCAGCAAAAGAAAAAATTGGAGCACAAGCAGACGGAAAAACAATTAATGAAGTAGTAAGAGAAAATTTAGCATAAAAAACCACTAAAAAGCAAACAATAAAATAAAAACAAGGAGAAAAAGAATGAGTCATATTGAAAAAGAAATAAAAGAAGGTATAAAACTACATTTAATCCAGAATGACAAATTCAAAACAGACTTTACAGTTATGTTTCTAAGTCTACCACTAGAAAAAGAAACATTAACAAAAAACGCATTAATACCAGCAGTACTAAGAAGTGGAAGCGAAAAATACAAAACATTCCAAGAAATAGTTGAAGAACTAGAAATGTTATATGGAGGAATATTTGACTGTGGAATAGATAAAGCTGGGGATAACATAATATTAAAATTTTATATTGAAAGTATAAATGACAATTTTTTACCAAATCCAAATAATAATTTGGAAAAAGTATTAGATATTCTAATAGACATAGTACTTAGTCCTAGAATAGAAAATAATGGATTTTATGAAAAATATATAGAAATAGAAAAAAGAAACTTAGAAAGAATAATAAAATCACAGAAAGACGATAAAGATATTTATGCATATGAGAGATGTATAAATATAATGTATAAAAATGAAGGATATGGATTAAGCAAATACGGAAACATAGAAGATTTAAAAGACATAACTGCACAAAATTTATATGAACAATACAAAGAATTAATTGATACAGCAAAAATAGATATAATAATAAATGGAGATTTTGAAAAAGAAAAAATCATAGCAAAAGTAGAAGAAAACGAAAAAATAAAACAATTAAAACCAAGAAAAGAAAAAATAATTATAAATCAATATCAGAAAGAAACAAAAAGCAAAATAGAAAGTCCATTAGAAGTAAAAGAAGAATTAGATATAGTACAAGGAAAATTAGTAATAGGACTAGATATATTGCAAAATAACTTAGGGGATTTTAGATATATTGCTATATTATATAATGCCATTTTTGGAAATGGAGTAAATTCAAAATTATTCCAAATAGTAAGAGAAAAAGAAAGTTTAGCATATACAACAAAATCAGAATATATAACACAAAAAAATAACATAATTATTAGATGTGGAATTGAATGTCAGAAATATGAAAAAACTTTGGAACTAACAAAAAAGTTACTAGAAGACATGAAAAAAGGAGAGTTTACAGAAGAAGATATACAAAAAGCAAAAAAATATATATTAGCAGGAATAGATGCAATAGACGAAGAACAAGATGCACAAATACTTTTCATGTATGGACAAGAACTATCTAAAATGCCAATAACAATTGATGAATACAAGGAAAAAATAAAAAATGTTACAAAAGAAGAAATAACAGAATTTGCAAAAGTAATACAAATAAATACAATCTATTTTTTGAAAAATGGAGGAGAAGATGCAGATAATTGAAAATAAATTGATAAAAGAAAAAGTATATATAGAAAAGCTAGAAAATGGTCTAACAATTATGTGCATTCCAAAAGAAAATACAAGAAAAAAATACGCAGTAATATCAGTAGGATTCGGATCAAATGACAATAAGTTTAAAGTAAAATCTGAAAATGAAGAAACAGAAATACCAGATGGAGTAGCACATTTTTTGGAACACAAACTTTTTGAACAAGAAGGTGGAGAAAATAGTTTAGATGTTTTATCATCACTTGGAGTAGATGCAAATGCATATACAACAAATGACCATACAGCATATTTATTTGAATGTACAAACAATTTTGAACCAGCACTAGAAGAACTACTAAAATATGTACAAGCACCATACTTTACAGATGAAAATGTAGAAAAAGAAAAAGGAATAATAGCACAAGAAATAAATATGTATGATGATGAACCAGAATGGAAAGCATATATAAATTGTATGAAAGCAATGTACAAAATTAATCCAATTAGAATTGATGTAGCAGGAAGTGTAGAAAGTATACAAAAAATAACAAAAAAAACATTATACAAATGTTATAATAATTTCTATGTACCAGAAAATATGGTATTAGTATTAACTGGAAATATAGAGCCAGAAAAAGAAATAGAAAAAGTAAAAAGTAAAATTACAATGAAAAATAAATTACAAGCGAAGCTAATTACTAAACCAGAACCTGAAGAAATAAACCAAAAGCAAATAACAGCTCAAATGGATATTTCAATACCAATTTTTGCAATAGGATATAAAGTAAAACCAATAGAAAAAGAAAAAGTAAAAAGAAGTCTAGGAATAGAAATTATTCTAGAAATGCTATTTGGAACAAGTTCAGAATGTTATAAAGAACTATACGAAAAAGGATTAATTTATGACATACTAATGGCAAACTTTGAATGGGCAAGAGATTATGCACATATATTAATTCAAGGAAAAACACCAAATGTAAAAGAAACAAAAAAAATAATAGAAGAAAAAATAGAAAAATATAAAAAAGAAGGAATAAAAGAAAAAGAATTTGAAAAAGCAAAAAGAAAAATATATGGACTATATGTAAGAGCATTCAATGATGTATCAATAACATCATCAATGTTCGTTACCAATTATTTTAAAAAAGTTAATCCATTTGAATATATAGAAAGCTACAAAATAATTACAAAAGAATATTTAGAAGAACTAATAAAAGAAGAATTTCAACAAGAAAAAATGGTTGAATCATGCATAATACCAAAGAATGTTGACGAAAAATAGAACAAATAAATAACATTGTGCGTAAAATGTCGTACGAAAATTGAAAGAAAAGTCGAAAATGAGTTGACGTGAATGTAAAAATATGGTATTTTAGATGTGAATAAAGTAATACTTTTGTAGAATAAAAGGAGTGAGTATCGTGCTAAACGAAAAAATTTGTAAATTAAGGGAAGAATTAAATAAAAGTATTCAAAATGGAGAAGATTATGAAAAAATATATACAATAAGTGTAAAATTAGACAAATTAATAGCAAAATTTTACGAAAACGCAGAAGAAACATAATACCAAAAATGTTCTAAGAGACTAATGCAATATTTCTTACTTAAATTAATTTAAAGTCTCGGAAAAGCATAAAATTATTGTAAAGAAAAATTATGTACTAATTTTTCTTTACAATTCTTAGTTTGCTCAAAAAATATACACCATTAAAAAAGGAGAAAAAAATGTTTGAATTAGATGGAATAAGCGTTTTAAAACATAGTAGTATAAAAATAAAAAAACAAGAAATTATATATATAGATCCATTTCAAATAGATATACCAGCACATGATGCAGATTTAATATTATGCACACATTCTCATTATGACCATTTTTCACCAGAAGACATAAGAGCAGTAGCAAACGAAAATACAATATTAATAGTAACAGAAGATTGCAAAAATGATGTATATAAAACAGGAATAAATGAAGAAAGAATTCATTATACAAAACCAAACGAACAAATACAATTTGAAGAAGTAGTAATAGAAACAATACCAGCATATAACAAAACAAAAGAATACCATCCTAAAAGTAAAAACTGGGTAGGATATCTTATACATATAGATGGATTTATATATTATATAGCAGGAGATACAGACAAAACAAAAGAAGCATGTTCTGTAAAATGTGATGTTGCATTTTTACCAGTAGGAGGAACATACACAATGAATTATATAGACGCAGCAAGTCTAGTCCAAAAAATTAAACCAAAGTATGTAATACCAACACACTATGGTTCAATAGTAGGAGAACCAGAAGATGGAATTTTATTTAAAGAATTAATAGACGGAAAAGACACAAAGTGTGAAATATACTATTAAACAGTAACATAAGAAAAACATCCTTAATATTATATTAGGGGTGATTTTTTTGGCAAAAATATTAGTATACAATAATCAAACAAACAGAATGGAAACATACTATAGAGGCGAAGCAGAGCCAATGCCGTACAATAAAGGAACATTAAGAGTTAGAGAATTTAGAGGTTCAAGCAAAAGCAATCTATTATGGACAGACAAAAGAACAATGCAAAGTTGGAATAATTTTAGAACACTTTATGGAAGACCAATATACGTAGGATTTGCATTTAAAAGATGTTGGGAAGGTGGTCATGGAATACTATCCCAACATTACGCAGGAGTAGCATTTGATGTTGGTCAAAATCTAAGTGAAAGTTCAAGAAATTATATGAGAAACTTAGCAAAAGCATCAGGATACTGGAGATATGTAGAACCAGCATCAGATACACCAAGATGGGTACATTTTGATAACAGATGGATAGCAAGTGGATACCCATTAACACAATTCGGAAGCAGAGGAGTGTATGTATTAATAGCTCAAGATGTTTTAAACACATTAGGTTTAGGAACAGGAGGACTAGACGGAATCTTTGGTGCAAGAACAAAAGAAGCAGTAATAACATACCAAGGAAATAATGGATTATCACAAGATGGAAAAATTGGAAATATTACATGGAACAGTCTAATGACTGAGGTTGTAGGAAAAGGAGCAACTAACACAACAATATTAGAATAAAAATGTCGAAAATTGTTGATTTAAAAAAACGTATATGGTATAGTATTTGCAAGGAGGGGATATGAAATGGAAAAAAGCAAAATTGATTTATATCTAACAACAAATGCAAAATATTTTGAACCATCTGCAATTCCAATAATAAGACAAAAAATGGAAGGTGCATCAGATGAAACATTACTAACATTACAAGCAACAGAATTAAAAGATCCAACAACAGTATTACTAGTATCTATATTCCTAGGAGGACTTGGAATTGATAGATTTATGATAGGAGATACAGGAGTAGGAATCTTAAAACTTTTAACTGGTGGACTATGTGGAATATTAACAATAATCGACTGGTTTACAATCAGTAAAAAAGCAAAACAACTAAACTTATCAAAAGTTAGCATGATTATGTAATGGAAAAAAAGAAAAAGATTATTAAATATATAACGATAAATATATTAATATTCGTTGTCATATGTTTATTATACAAATATAATAAAAAAATTTGTTTAGTATATAATATATTTAAAATTCCATGTTCCGGATGTGGTCTAACACGAGCAATTTTTACATTAGCAAATGGAGACATAAAAGAGTCAATTAAATATAATATAATAGCAATACCATTAATTATATTTTACATTTTATATAATTTAATATATATATTAGATATAATACAAAATAAAAATAGATTAGATAAATGGATAAACAAATATAAAAAAATATTAATATTCGTGACAATTATAATTACAATAATTAGTGAAATAAAAAATATATTAAATCCGTTATTATATAATTAAAAAGTCATCTGTATGTTTTATATACAGATGACTTTTTTCTACATAATGAAACATAGTATTAGTGTTAAAGCCACATTAAAAGAGTTTTCATCCTCCCTTCTAGTCTTGACCGTCGAATGATTGGATTCAATACTGATTTTAGTACGCCAGTACCTAAAACAGCAAATCCAAATGAAAAGATATATTGAACAGCCAATGATAATGGTGCAAGTACCTGAACAGAAACCATTACAAGAATAGCCAAGAAAAAGACTACCCATGCACGATTGCTGTGCGTAAAAATTGCAAGCACAATTGATGCAAAAATTACCAAAGTACAAATCTGATAAAATGCATGAGTTACACCAAATACAGCTGTTACAATCAATGAAGTGAGTGGCAAGGAACTAAAAAATAACACTACAAACATCAACATAGTAGAAACCTCCTATAAAAAAATATTTTTAATATATGAAATAAACACACAAGGTGAAAAAATAGGAAATATATATAAACATGAAAAAATCATGGTAACATAATTATACCATAGGATTGCCCAAAAATCAAACCTTGTAAGTGAGAGATATTTATGATATAACTCTATTGAAAATAAAAAGAAAGAAAGGAAAAGTTATGTTAGAAATAGGATGCCATTTACCAATATCAAAAGGCTTTTATGAAATGGGAAAACAAGCAGTAAGCATAAAAGCTTCAACAATACAATTTTTTACAAGAAATCCAAGAGGTGGATCTGCAAAACCAATAGAAGAAACAGATGTAGACAAATTTAAAAAATTAGCACAAGAAAATATTCATTTATTATAATTGAAGGTCAGTATGCAAAAATTATTAGTAAAATTATTTATTAAAGATTATCAAAAAATACATGATTCCAAAGTTCGTAGTAGATATGGTACTTTATCAGGAATTGTAGGTATTATAAGTAACTTAATTTTAT
>ERZ824488.1024-NODE-1024-length-33293-cov-17.050454_pt1 | contig 33293 bp, 48 predicted proteins | sample MGYA00519936_ERZ824488 | MGnify/ENA primary metagenome ERZ824488 (study PRJEB31778, sample SAMEA3449153) | human gut metagenome | biome: human gut; feature: human-associated habitat; material: faeces | place: United Kingdom | collected 2010/2012 ... | reverse complement strand
TCATGACCGTCTCGATGGACGGATCGGACTCGACGCCCTCGAACAGCTTGACCTCGAAACCGCCTTCCTTAAGGTCGGCCTCAACGTCCTGCAGGAATCCGCCGCGGCGCATAGAGCTGCCGCCAGAAACGATGATAGCCTTCTTGCCCTTGAGGTTCTTCACCTCGTGGCGAGCGCCCTCACCAAAGTACAGATCGCGAGGATTGGTAAAACGTCCCATACTGTGCCTCCTAAACAAGCCCCTCTTAGACTTGCGTATATAACGGAGCACCCGATTGGCTCCGTTAGGACCGTTTTGCGCGTTGCCGGCGATGACAATGCGCGATGTCTGAACGCCTCAACGCTCAGACAAACACTATTTTACCGTTCTGGTTGGTCAGTTATTCACCTAAAGCCAACAATGATGAAACGTTTTTTCTATCCCTGAAGACCCTTGTGGGACATTCATACTCCCAAGCTGGGCAAACGTTTTATCAGGGTTGACTACATATCCCGGACAGGGCTGTGCCCCTCCAAAATGTGCCCCGTTCGCCGCCAAAAATCGACCGTTTACGGCACTGTGATACCACTCGGTCGTCCAAGGTGCCGACATTTGTGCGACATCCGTCTTCGTGGTGCAAAGGTGCAAGTCCAAGTGCGGCACCCCCGGTGTGCCACATGCGGGTAAACTAGAACCTTATATAGAGACATTTGAACCCTAACCGCAGCAAAGGAGGCCCCATGGCATTCGACCCCATTCAAGAGGATTGCCATCGCCTCGTTCTTGAGGCCTTGCGCCGCGACAATATCCCGCTCACTGACGGCCCCGCCGTCGAGCGTCTAATGGAGCAATTCACCCGCAACCCCGCGCCGCTCATCGTGCACGACCGCGACCGAGCTGGGCATCTGATCGCCAAGGTCGTCGAGGCTGTCGACTACCGCATCCCCTTTATCCCCGACGACGCCCAGGCAGAGCAAGAAGAGGCCGCTGCCGAGAACATGCTCCGCGAGGCAGCCGCGCTCGATCCGGCAAACTGGGATGCCCAGCGCATGCTGACGGCGCTCACCGCCGAATCCAACGAGGAATACGTACAGTATCTGGTGTCCAAGTGCGACGAGGTGGAGCACGATCTGGCGCTCAAAATCGCCTCGGCGCAGGACCCCTACGAGCGTGAGGCCGCTGGCGACCTTATGCGCCGCCCCTACCTGCGCTGGCTTGCCGCCTTGGCATCGCGCGCGCTCATTAGCGGACGCTACCGCATGTCGCTCGAAGCCGCGAATCGCAGCTTGGACTTTGCGCCCAACGACCCCGCCGGTGTCCGCCACACCGCGATGCTCGCTATGGCAAAGCTCGAATACCCCGCCGAGGAGCTCAAGCGATTTCGCTCTGCCCACTCCGTCCCCTATCTCGCCAACACGCCGCTGCGCCGTCGTCCCAAAGATGCGGAGCGCGACTTGGACCCGTGGACGCTCATCGCGCTGATGAGCGCTGCCTGGCGCGAGCTGGACTACGAGGGCGCCGAGCACTACCTGCGTATCCTTGTGCGCTCATGCCCGCACGCGGCCGAAGCACTCTACTTCCAAACCGAGTTTCCCGATGGTGTCTATGCCCGCGTCAACGTAGGTGTGGGCTCCACCGACGAGCTCGTCCTTGCGCTGTCCGAGGCAACGCCGGTGCTGCAGGAGGGCCTGGGCGCTCCCGACAACGCCAGCTTTGCCGCCTGGGTCGCCACCAACGATATCGTGCGTTCCCAGATCGACGAGCGCATCCTGCGGGCGGCCGAGCAGGGCCTGCCGTTTAAGGGAGGAGACCTCTAATGGATCCGAGCGTCTACATCCCCGCCTATCTGGAACGCACCTATCTGGCGTCGCACCCCGAACTCACCGATGCAGCACGCGAGCTTGTCCATAACGACATCAGCGCAAACCCTCACAAGTATGCGCAGACCGAGCATGCCCAAGCGCTGCTGTCCTATGCCGGCGTTCATCGTCACTTGCTTGACGAGCTTCGTCGCATCGAAGACATGGGCAGCGACGAGGAGTTTGAGCAGACGCGCAACCGTCTGTTCGACGATATGCGCGATGAGCTGCTCAAGATCGTCCGCGTCGATGCGCATGTCCTCGACGCCCAGTTGCTCGCCATCATCCTGGCGGACACGCCCGTCGATGCCTGCCTGGGCGACTTGATGAAGCTCGAGACGAGTACGGCCGACTACCTGCAACAGAGCGTGCCCGGGTTTGATATGGAGGCCCCGCACTACTGGGCTAATAATGTTTTGGCCGACGGTGTCACCGCAGCAGACCTTACCGTGAGCGAGCCGGCGCTTATTGGCTGGCTTCACACGCTCGAGGCCATCTCGCAGCTGTGCATGGCGAGTGCTCGTTACCGCGCCGCCGCCAACTATGCCCGTCGCGTCCTTAAGGCAGAAGGCTATCCCACCCGGGCCGCCGGCACCGTGTTGCTTGCCCTCGCCCGCTTGGAAGACCAGGACGGTTTTTTTGCCCTGGCACATCAGCTCGAAGAACAGATGGGGGCAGACGCACTCGAAAACTCTCCTTGGTACCTGCTCGCCCGCACGATTCTGCTGTTCAAAACAAACAAGATGCGCCCGGCGACGCGCGCGCTGCGTGAGTTCGCTAACCGTTGCGAGGGCGGCGCGTTCTTCTTGCTGAACCCCATGTACCAGACGCCGTATCTTCCCTGCCGACCCGAGCCGCACGACCCGTGGGATCTTTCGCACCAGGCCGTTTGGGAGGCCGACGGCATTATCTCGGATACTCCCGACTTTGCCCCCTGGGCCAACGCTTGTGAAGACGTATCGCAGCTTGCCCAGGAATTTGCGCGCCGTTACGGCTTTTAACGGCGCAAACGCCACGACCATGTCATTCACGTTAGGAACGGCTTCATGAACTTCCGCTCATCTCTCGCCTGCACCTCGAGCGATATCGCCCGCTGGGGGCTGCGCTCCGTCCTTAAGCGCCAGGGCGGCGTACTCCCCGGCCGCATCGCCATGAAGATCAACCCCGAGCTGCTGAGCGACCTCGCGGGCCTTGTCGACCGCAGCGTGGTGATCACCGGCACCAACGGTAAGACCACCACCTCCAACCTCATCGCCGACGCCGTTGCCGCCAGCGGCGCCACCGTGGTATGCAACCGCGCCGGCAACAATATGGAGCCGGGCGTGGTGGGCGCGCTGCTCGAGGCCCGCGGCGGCCTTAAGCACACCAGCAGCGGCAAGCGCGTGGGCGTTTTTGAGTGCGACGAGCTCTACACGGTGCGCGTCCTGCCCAAGCTCAAGCCGACCTACTTTGTGCTGCTCAACCTGTTCCGCGACCAGCTGGATCGCTACGGCGAGATCGACCACACCCAAGACGTCATCGCCCACGCGCTGGAGCTTTCGCCGGCAACGACGCTCATCTATAACGCCGATGATCCGCTGTGCGCCTCGATCGCCGCGCGCGTTCCCAATGCAAGCATCGCCTTTGGCATCGACGGCGCCACCAACACCGAGTCCGACCGCATTAGCGACTCGCGTTTTTGCTCACAGTGCAACGCACCGTTGGAGTACGACTATGTGCAGTACGGACAGCTTGGCGCATACCATTGCCCCTCGTGCGGCTGGACCCGCCCTGGGCTTGTCCGTCGCGTGACGAGCGTGGAGCTCGGCTGCGACGGCTACGGCTTTGACCTGGTCTTTGGATCTACGCCCGACGCGGCTGCCGTGCACATCGCCACACGCTACAACGGCCTGTATATGGTCTACAACGTAGCCGCAGCCTTCTTCGCCGCCCACGAGCTGGGCGTAGACACCGCACGCCTGCAGCCCACGCTCGACGCCTACGTGCCAGCAGGTGGTCGCATGGGCCGTTGGAATATCGCCGGCCGAACCGTCGAGGCAAACCTGGCCAAAAATCCCGTGGGCTTCGATCGACAAATCCAGTCCATCAAGACGGCAGGCGGCAGACTCTGCGCGTTCTTCCTCAACGACAACGACGCCGACGGCCACGATGTCTCGTGGATCTACGACGTCGACTTTGAGCGCATCGTCGATACAACGGGGCTTGTCGCCTTTGCCGGCGGCACGCGCGCGCACGACATGCAGGTGCGCCTCAAGTACGCCGGCATCGATGCCACGATTATCTCGAATATCGAGCAGGCGATCGGTGCCGTTGCGGATGAAGCCGCCGGCGACACTTTCTATGCCGTCGCCAACTACACGGCCTTTCCGCCGCTGGTCAAGGAGCTCGACGGGCTTAAAGACGACGATGCAAGCTCGGTTGCCTCCTGCGCCGTAACACGCGCCGATGGGAGCGCTGTCCCCACCGATATTGCGCCAGTTGAGCTTTCGCGCCCGCTGCGCATCGTCTACCTTTATCCCGATGCCCTCAACCTCTATGGCGACGGCGGCAACGTCATCGCCCTCGAGCGCCGCTGCGCCTGGCGTGGCATTCCCGTGCGCGTGGACGAGGTCCGTATGGGCGAGTCGCTCGATCTCACCGACGCCGATATCGTCATGATGGGCGGCGGCTCCGATCGCGACCAGCTGGCCGTGGCGCACGAGCTGCTCGCTCAAAAAGACAAGGTCGCGGCCTATGTTGAAGATGGTGGCTCATTGCTTGCCATCTGTGGTAGCTACCAGCTGCTCGGCCGTTCATACTACATGGGTGAAGATCGCATTGAAGGCTTGGGCATCATCGCCGCCGAAACCGTGCGCGGCTCCGACCGCCTGATCGGCAACGTCGCCGTCAAGACCGACCTGACGCCCGAGCCCTTTGTGGGATTCGAGAACCACGGCGGCCGCACTCTGCTCGACGCAGATGCCACGCCGCTTGGAACGTCCGTCGTCACGGGCACCGGCAACAACGGAGACGACGGCTTCGAGGGCCTGATCTACAAGGGCGTCATCGGCACGTACCTGCATGGCCCGGCGCTGCCCAAGAACCCCGAGCTCGCCGACTGGCTCATCGCGCACGCCCTCGAGCGCCGCGGCGATGCGCAGGCCACAGCCCTGCTGCCGCTCAAGCCCCTCGACGACACCTACGAGCACGCCGCCCACGACGCCGCCATGAAGCTCCTCCCCTAGCACCCCACCACCACAAAGGGGACAGGCACCTTTGTGGTGGTTTTGGCCTGCCCCAACGGTTTATCTCAATCTGTAACATCTAGACCATTAAAAGTCGTCTTACTGTTACAGAATGAGATGTTCGTCCCGGTGCCTGCCTTTTGTCTCGATCTGTAACAGATAGAGCCGGTTTATCCGCCCAGATGTTACAGATTGAGATCTTTGAAGGCCGGGGCAGAAGGTCAGCTCCTTTGTGATGGTTTTCCAGTTTGCCATCGATATACGCGCCGGCAAAAAAGTCTGCTATACTCTTCCCCGCTGTCCCCATCGTCTAGCGGCCAAGGACGCCACCCTTTCAAGGTGGATATCGCGGGTTCGAATCCCGCTGGGGGCACCATTTGCATTTTGTACGAACCCGCTGGATGTCAAGTCTGGCGGGTTCGTTGTTTTCCACGTCGTAGTTCAGCGTCACTATGCACTCTTCGTCGCTCACGCTCGCCTGGTATACGAACGCCTTCAATAGAGTCGCGTCGTCCAGGGCGGAGCCGCATTGCAGGAAGTCGGCCAGCCGCTCGGGGTCTATCTGATCGTCCCTGATCGCCTCAAGGTCGAGCTTGGCGCGGTCGCGCTGATGCTCAAGCTCCGCTATGCGCTCCTTCGCGCCCGGGGCGATTATGCCCTGTTCGATGGCGTTCAGGATGTTCTTCAGGCCGCGCTCGGCGGCCGAGAGCGATTGGGCGGCCTGCTTGCGCCTCGCCGCCACCTCTGCCCCGTCCGAGCTTTCCGCCACCATGCGGGCTATCCTCAAGGCCTCCTCGCGGTCTTGCAGAAGAGCCCGCAGCGCCTTGACGATCTCGCCCTCAAGCTCCTCGCGCCTCACGGGCCTCACGCATCCGTCATGGCAGCGGTAGTACTCGTATTTCACGTTCTTGCGCCCGCGCCCGCTCACGCCTTGCAGGTTGCGCCCGCAGCCCGCGCAGATCGCCTTGCCAGAAAGGGCGAAGTCGCCCCAGCTCTCCGCGCTGCGCTCCTTGGCCGCGCGTATGCCCTGTGCCTCCATGAACGTCACCTCGTCGATGATCGCGGGCATGCCGCCCTCTTTGACAACGCCGCCCCACTCGTAGCGCCCCGTGTACTTCCGGTTCTTCACCATCCGCTCGACCATCGAGTAGCCGCACGGGTTTCCCTGCGAGGTCTTGACCCCGCGTGCCGCGAAGTCGCGAGCTATCGAGTTGGTGGTCTCCTTTGCTATGCGCCGCTTGAACGCCTCGCGCACGAAAGCGGCCTCGTCCTCGTCGATCACGTACTCGTCGGCCTCGTTGCTGGCGTAGCCGAACACGCGCACGCCGTTGGTCTTGCACTTGAGCGCGTTGCCCTCCATGCCGCGCCTCGTGCGGATCGCGGTCTTCTTCGACTCGCACGCGGCGAGGCCTTCGAGCAGCTTCTCGTAGATGATGCCTTCCGGGCTGTCTGGTATCTGTTCAAGCGCCGAGACGAGCTTCACGCCGTGCTGGGCAAGCTCGCGCTTGTATATGGGCGCGTCGTACTCCCCACGGCTGAAGCGATCCATCATGTACACAAGCACTATGTCGCTCTCACCCGCGTTGGCTACCATGCGCTGGAACTCGGGGCGGTCATCGGTACGACCGCTTATGGCATAGTCGCAGTATTCCGCCACGATGGCGTACTTCTCGCGCTGGCACCACTGGCGGCAGATGCGCAGCTGGTCGTCGATGGAGGCCTCGCGCTGCTTGTTGCACGAAAAGCGGGCGTATATCACCGCAGTTTTAGCTGTTGGCATTGAACGGAACCTCCTCGCCACTTCTCTCGCACTCGTCAAGCCAAGAGAACACAGCTTCTGGATCTGGAATCATGGCAACAATCTCAGGTATCCCCTGCGCGTACCATCCAACGTTTTTGCACCTGATCTTGACCCGGTATCCCATACGGATCATTTTTCGAATGCTCTTGCTCATTGGGCTAAAAGAGCCAAATGGCTTGCCTTTATACATAAGCGCGTTGTTTCCGTGTTCGGCAGTATTCCATTCTGTCCCCGTCAACTCGCTTACAAGGGTGACAGGCTTCCTGGCGACCTCAGCATCGAATGTCTGCCCGACCCTTATTCCCTTCAATGGCCCACCGTAGTAGGTGTAGACATCGCGTTCGTGTGAGCCGGATAGAACGATTTCCTTTGTTGGGAACATCTCGGAAACCTTCTCGTGCGCAGTGTTTGAAACTTGATTTATAGCGACCTTCGCAGCGGCTTTAGCCATATCACCAAGAAGTCCCATGCCTATTCCTCCTCGTATGTCATCCGAGCCATCTCTTCAAGGGACACGCCAAGAGCGTCCGCTATCGCCTTAGCTTTACCAAGTGTTGGCTCTTTTGCCCTTCCGCTCAAAAGAGCAGAAATGGTCGATCTAGGGGAACCAATAGCGCGAGCAAGCTCAGCTGGAGTCATTCCCTGTTCCTCTAAGTAATGTGCGAGAACAAACCGGTACTCCATGGCCTCCCCTTACAGTCCAAATATTTACACGTACAAAGTATTGCACGGTGTAAAACTTTGTACAATACTGTAGGAGTACAAAGTTTTGTACGTGAGAAAGGAGAAGCATGAACCTGTCGGAGAAGGTCAACGAGTACGCCGAAACGAATGGCGTTACACGTGACGCGCTGGCAGACAGTCTCGGTATGAGCCGATCTTCGTTCTTTAACAAAGTTCGAGGTTCGTACGAGTTCAGTCTGTCTGAAGCCTACGCGCTATCTCGCATCCTCGGCGTTTCGTTGGACGAGCTGCATGAGCTGGCAGTGGCCTAATGAGCGACGAGAAGCAACAGGAGCAGCGTCAGAAGACGGCCCGCGAAGTTGCCTTTGATGGCATGTGCTCGACGATCCGTCAGGCATACCGCGAATGGGAACGCCAGCAGAAGGGAGAAGCGAAGGCGTGAAGCAGTGGTCTACACGTGAGCTCAGATACCTCGAAGAGCACGCCGGAGACGGCGCCAAGCAGGTAGCAAAAGACCTCGGGCGCTCCATCGACTCGGTGAAGCACATGGCGCGGAAGTGCGGACTCTCACTCCGCAAGCGCCGCCAATGCTCACACTGCGGCCAATGGACGTTCCGCCCGCTGAACAGGATCAGCGGCTGGTGCATCGAGTGCACGAAGGAGCTTCACATGGCAGACCTCGCCGAACAGGCCAACGCGATGAAGGAGGAGGCGATCAGGGAGAAGAGGAACGACCGCGAGAGACAGCGCTACTACAGCCAGAAGAGCAGGGCGAAAAAGGCGGCAAAAAAGAGGCCCTAAAAAGCGCCCTAGCAATGACCTGCGACAACACTGAAAGGAGAACGGATATGCAGAGCAAAAAGAAAGCGAGCGCCCCCAGCTTCCACACATCGGGCACCCGCCAAAACGCGGTCTCTTACGAGACTGCATCCATCATACCATTCGAGGGCAAGCGCCCGACGGCGCAGGAGCAGCTTGAGCGCTCCCAGTTCAGGGCGGGCGTCATGGTCGGCTTCCTCGCGGCCCTCATGATCTTCCTCGCCGTGCTCTGGCTCTGGGTTATCCCTACGATGGACCAGGCCGTGGCCGACGCCCAGCGTGCGGCGGGAACCATGGCGGTGCTCAATGCGTAACGACGAGAGATACCGCCCCAAGCCGCAGAGCAACCAGCTTGAGATCTTCGGCCTGGGCATGGCGGGCGAGCAGGACGTTGCCGAGGCCAAGAAGTGGATCGAGGCCAACCCCGAGGCGTGGCAGTTCATGCTCTCCAACGCCCGCCGCCTCAAGGAGAAGGGCTACGTGTCGATCAACTACCTGGTGAACATGGTGCGCAACGAGCTGCACGTTGGCTGCAAGAACGGCATAGCCCCCGCCCTTGCCCGCATCATGGAGGCGCGATACCCGGAGCTGCGCGGAGCCTTCAACAAGCACCGCAGCCAGAGCGATGGGTTTTCCGAATGAGCTGGCGGCGAACCCTTGCGGCAACGGCGCGCATCACCATGCACCCCGCCCAGCTTGTCGGAAAGCAGCGCCCCATGACCGACTACCGCAACCACCGCACCTACACGCCGACCAAGACGCTCAAGGCCGAGAAGGCCATCAAGGACGCGTTCCGCGCGGCATACGGCGAGACCTTCGCCAACCACGACGGCCCGGTTGTGATGCGGATCTCGACCACCAGGCCGCTCGCGAAGAGCAACCCGAAGTACTGGGAGGGCCGCGCCGACCTCGGCAAGCCCGACTGGGACAACCTCGGCAAGCTCGCCTGCGACGCGCTCAACGGGATCGCCTTCAAGGACGATTCGCAGGTCGACATGGGAGCCGCCACCAAACGCCCGAGGTCGCCATACGGCACCAAACCGCGCATAGACATATACATCGAGTACTTCGTCGAGGAGTACGTGAAGGAGAAGAAATGAACGCCAAATACTTCGAAGAGCACTGCTTTGAGGACGTCCACGGGACCAAGTTCCACAAAGCAGTGCTCGACCACGCCGCCTGCATCGCGAACAACCTCATGTTCGACGCCACGCATCCTGACAACAACGACGGCGAGACGGCGGCAAACGCCTACCACGTGATGATCGCGCTTTGCGAGGCCGGGCTTTCCAGGATCGACGAGAAGTGCGTCGCCAAGAGCCGCGAGTTCATCGCCGACAAGATCAAGCCCGTCAGCGAGGAAGAGCGCGAGTTCGGTCGCGCGTTCCTTGCCGCCGTTCTCGGCATCAAATAGGAGGTAACGACATGATCAACGAAGCCACCATCCAGGCGCAGTTCAAGCAGGCCACCGTGAAGGGCAGCGTTGCGACCCTGCAATTCGAGATCCTGACCGACAACGCCGACGCCTTCCGCATCATCAAGCAGAGCGGCAAGACGGTTTTGCTCACCGTGGCCGAGCAGCAGCAGGCCATGGACTTCGACGACGAGACGGGCGAGATCTATGGCTAAGGAAACCGAACCGCAGCAGGTCGAGGCAGAGGTCATCGAGGCCGAGGCCACCACGCTTGAGGTCACCTACACCGAGGCCACTATCGCTTCGAACATGGACGCGTTGGAGGCCCACGTGAAGAAGGTCGTGGCCGAGTACGAGGGCGCCACCTACGACCTCGCGAGCGCCCAGGCCGTCAAGGAGGCCAAGCACGACCGCAGCTACCTCAATGGCATCAAGAAGGAGATCGACGAGCGCCGCAAGGCCGTGAAGCGCGAGTACAGCAAGCCGCTCGACGCATTCGAGAGGCGCTGCAAGCAGATCACGGCCATCATCGACGAGTCAACCGATGCCATCAAGGCGCAGCTTGACGAGGCCGAGCAGACGCGCAAGGACGCGCTCTACTCGCGCCTACAGCAGCACTACGAGGAGTTCGCGGGGCTGCTCGCGCCGGTCGTCCCCTACGAGCGCCTGCATGAGCCACAGTGGCTCAACAAGACCTTCGGCGAGATCAAGGCGCAGCAGGCGCTTGAGGCCAAGGTGTCCGACGTGGCCAGAGACTGGGAAACGCTCAAGGCCCAGCAGGAGGCGATGCCGCACTACGCCGACGCGGAGCGCGAGTTCTTCCGCACGCTCGACCTCGGAGCCGCCTTGAACGCGGCGCGTCTGGCCGACGAGGAAGACCAGCGAATCGCCGAGCTGAAGGCGGCCATGGCACCCGAGCCTGAGCCGGAGCCTGAACCTGAACCAGAGCCTGAGCCAGAGCCGATCGCAGCGCCCGAGCCTGAGCCGATGCCCGCGCCAGTGCCAATGCCCGCACCAATGCCGGCACCCATGCCAGCACCGGTCGCGGAGCCTTTGGAGGCGTGGACGGTCGAGGTGCCGAGCGCCACGCGATCGCAGATGCAGGCGCTCGCATCCCTGCTCAAGGCGCAGGGAATCACCGGAAGCATCCGCCGGGGCACGCCAGCCCAGGTGGCAGCGAGGATGGAGTAGACGATGGCAGAAGACAAGCACATGACGCTGGCCGAGGCCGTGGCCCAGGTGCAGCGATCCGTGGTGGTGCCCAAGGCACGCTACAACGCCCACGGCAACTTCTACTACCGCAGCATGGAGGACATCGTTGCGGCGCTCAAGGAGCCGTGCAAGGCGGCGGGAATCGCCTTCACGCTCAACGACTCGATCGAGCAGATCGGCGAGCGCTACTACGTCAAGGCCACGTGCCGCCTGTTCTTCGAGGACGGCCACGGCGAGCCTTTGGAGATCGATGCGTACGCCCGCGAGCCTTTGAGCCAGAAGGGCATGAACGAGGCGCAGGTGACGGGCAGCGCATCGAGCTATGCCCGCAAGTACGCGCTCTGCGGAGCTTTCGACATCGACGGCACGAGTGACCCCGACACCCTCATGGGTGACGGCAAGCACGCCGAGAAGGAGCCGCCCGAGTTCGGCCAGTTCATCGCCAAGTGCAAGAGCTGCGGCACCTCCTACCAGTTCGAGAGCCGCCAGCAGTACGAGCAGTTCAAGGCGAACCCCGGGTGCTGCCCGTCTCCCGCATGGCAGGTCGTGTAGGCCATGCAAGACCTCTACGCCGAGCGCATGCAGCTCTTCGACAGGCTCATGGACGAGCTTCAGGCGCTGCGCAACAGCGGAAGCCAGTACGCCGAGAACGAGGCCGAGTACCGCAAGGCGCTGCGCATCGCGATCCTTGAGGAGCGATCCAAGGGAACGCCCGTGACGGTGATAAGCGACCTCTGCCGAGGCCGGGAGGACATAGCCGAGCTGAAGCAGCGCAGGGACTGCTCCGAAGCGCTCTACAAGGCGAGCCAAGAGGCGATAAACGTGTACAAGCTCAAGATCCGAACCGTCGACGAGGACATAAAGCGCACCTGGTCCAACGGGACGGGCGAAGGGAGTTACTAAATGTCGATCAACCGAGTGAACATCAGCGGCAACTTGACCCGCGACCCCGAGCTGCGGGCTACCCAGGGCGGCATGCAGGTTCTGGGCTTCGGCGTGGCCGTCAACGACCGCCGCCGCAACCAGCAAACCGGCGAGTGGGAGGACTACCCGAACTTCGTGGACTGCACGATGTTCGGCAACCGCGCCGAGAGCATGGGCCGCATCCTGCACAAGGGCATGAAAGTGGCCATCGAGGGCAAGCTGCGCTATTCGAGCTGGGACAAGGACGGCCAGCGCCGATCCAAGCTTGAGGTGATCGTGGACGAGATCGAGCTCATGAGCCAGAAGCAGGGCCAGCAAGCGCCGCAGGGATACCAGCAGCAGTACGCGCCGCAGCCAGCCCCGCAGGCGGCACCCCAGCAGTGGAACGCGCAGCAGGCCTACCAGCAAGCCCCGGCGGCACCGCAGGGCTACCAGCAGGTGCCCGCCCAGTACGCGCCGCAGCCCGCCCCGCAGGCGGCGCCCCAGCAAGCGCCCATGCCGCCCGCCCAGGAAAGCCTGTACGACGGCGACATCCCGTTTTAGGGGCGATGGCGGCATGCAGGTACTGGACTCGCTCATAGACGGGCCGCTTAGGCTGCGCAACCGCAGGGAGGGCGACGAGCTTATCGGCATGATCGTCCGGTACCTGCGAACTGGCGAGCAGCCCGAGCCTCGGACGGACGCCCAAGAGGCCGTGCTGTTCGCCGTGCAGCCAGTCATGGAGACCTCGCGCAAGCGCATCGTGGCGGGAGGATCGGGCGGCAAGGCGGCAAGCAAACCCGAAAGCAAACGGGCAAGCGAAACGGGAAGCAAACCGCCAAGCAAAAGCGGAAGCAAAACGCAGAGCAAAGCGGCAAGCAACGATGCAAGCAAACCCGAGAGCAAACGGGCAAGCGAAGAGGAAGAGGAAGAGGAGTTAGGAAAAGGGATTAAGGAGAGAGGGAAAGCGGCGCGTTTCCGCGCCCCCTCTCCCGCCGAGGTCGCCGAATACGCCCAGCAGTTCGCTGCGGACAAGGGCCTCGACCTCACCGCCCTCGACTTCGACCCCGAGCGCTTCGTCGACTTCTACGCCCAAAAGGGCTGGATGGTCGGGCGATCGCACATGGAGGACTGGAAGGCCACGGTGCGCAACTGGGTGCGCACCTCGAAGCCAAAAAACGGCATGGCAAAGGAGGTGCCAGACGATGGATTTTCGGCCTACGACTGAGTGCCCGCACTGCGGCGCGACCCTCAAGGCCCGCACCACGCGGCTCGCTGGGCGGACGCTGTTCTGCGGCTACGAGCAGTGCGGCTGCGCAGGCGCCGAGGCCGAGCGCGAGAAGGAGCGCCAGGCCGAGGCCGAGGCGGCTCGCAAGGCCGAGCTCGACAGAGCCATGCACGACTGGAAGCGGGCGGGCGTGCCCGATCGCTACATGAGCCTCGACCACCCGTTGGCTGCGGAGATCGCCGAGTGCATGAAGCGCGGCCAGTGGGTGTACCTCTGGGGAGACGTCGGAACTCACAAGACCACCTGCGCCGCAGCCGTGGCGAAGCGCCTGGCTGGCGGCAAGCGGTCGGTGCTCATGGCACCGATGTACCGCATCCTCGACGAGATTCAGCGCAGCTTCCACGACGGCGGCGACCCGCTCAAGCGCTACGCCGAGGTGCGCTACCTGATCGTGGACGACCTGGGCAAGCGCAGGCCGACGGGTTTCGTTTTGGACAGCCTGTTCAGCCTGATCGACCAGCGCTACTCCGCGATGCTGCCCACGCTGGTGACAACGCAGTACAAGCCAAGCGACCTCGTGCGCAGGCTCGCCGAGCAGGGAGACCCCGACACCGCGAAGGCAATAGTGTCGCGGCTGAGGGGCGGCGCGAGGGTCGAGCACTTCGACGGCCCGGACGGGAGGCTGCAATGATCCTCGATGCGGGGGTGCTTCGCGGCTACCCCAAAGAGCGAGCCGAGCTTTACGGCAAGCCCCACCTGGGGGCGCACTACACCCACGGAAAGGCCTACGAGGCGCTTTCGCCCCGATGCTGCGTCTGCGGCAGGCGTGCGGGAAGCGTCCACCACGTGGCGCACCGCTCTTGGGGCGAGATTTTCCGCCTGGTGACGCCGTGCGGCACCTGGGACTTGCGAAGCCCGCTGTTCTGCCTCTGCGGCAGCGGCACCACCGGATGCCACGACAAGTTCCACGGCGGAGCGCGGCTCAAGGCCGAGTGGCGCTGGCGGCATCCGGTCTACGAGGAGGCCTGGTGGACGGGCCAGCTGTTGCAGGTCTACGAGCCGCACAGCCCTGGCCTCTACGAATACGGATATTGGCTGATCACAGACCGTGACGGCAACGAGATGACACGAGAAGGGATGTAACCCACGGAGATCAAGACATGCGAGCAGTACGTGCTCGACCAGCTGGAGCAGGCGCGGGCTGAGCGCGATTGGCTGCGCGGCAAGCTTGAGCAGGCGCAGGACGAGGCAGAGGAGCTGCGCGGCAAGCTCATGGAGCGCGGCGAGCGCGATGCCTCGAAGGTCGAGCAGGCCATCCGCAAGGAGGGCCGCCGTAAGCTCTACCGCGACGGCACCGGCTACAGCACGAGCGTGGACGACGGCGGCAAGCTCATTCCGTTCTCTGACTGGTGCATCGAGCACGTCGGCTACTCAAGCCTGCGCTGCGGCATGACCAAGAGCGAGTTCATCGCCTACTTCGAGCCTGAGTTCCGAGAGGAGTACGACGAGCTGGTCAACGAGTGGAAGGCGGGCCAGGAATGATAGGGATCTACGAGCGCTCGCTTTGCCAGAGCTACGCGAGCGCCTACAAGGCTGGCATCAAGATCGGCGAGAGGATCGCCATGGCAGAGGCGGGCGAGATCGCATGAGCTACGACCCGTATGAATGGATGTGCGCGAGATGCGGCAAAACGCACCGCAACCCGTTTTTCGTGAGCTACCCGCGCGAGTTTTGGAAGGACAACAAAAAGCGAGCCGGCGAGGTCTGCGAAAAGTGCCGCGACGAAATCGACTACGACCAAGTTCGCCGCAGGAAAGCGAAGGGAGATGGGGCCTCGTGAGCTACGACATAAGGCTGTGCGACCCCGTGACGCACGAGACGTTGGAGGTCGATTCTCCGCATCTCATGGCGGGCGGAACATATGCCCTGGGAGGCACGACCGAGCTTTGGCTGAACGTGACCTACAACTACGCCAGGCACTACCACTGCTTGGGAGAGCGCGGCATCCGCGAAATCTACGGGAAGACCGGGGCCGAGTCGATACCGATGCTCAAAGCAGCGGCCTTGAGGCTTGGCGACGATGTTTCCGACGACTACTGGGAGGCCACCGAGGGCAACGCCAAGCGGGCGCTGTTACAGCTGCTCGCCATGGCGAGGATGCGCCCCGACGGCGTATGGGACGGCGACTGAGAGGAACCTAAATGAAGAAGGCGATGATCGTCCAGCCAATGAACGGGCTTGGCGAGGAGCAGATACTTGAGGCCCGCACGAAGGCGGTCGCAGAGCTTGAGCGGCGCGGATACGAGGTCGTGGACACGTACTTCAAGGACGGCCTCGCGGTGCCGCACAAGGTCGTGAACGAGCCGCTGTACTACCTAAGCCAGAGCCTCGCGAAGATGGCCTGCTGCGACGCCGTGTTCCTCTGCGAGGGATGGGGGAACGCCAGGGGTTGCAGGGTTGAGCGCGCCGCAGCCGTGGCATACGACCTTGAGATCATCGGCCACGACATCCCGTGCACGGGCGGTGCCCGATGAGCATGGTCGTCTACGAACCACCCAGCGGGTGGAACCTTCCGCCCGGCTGCTTCGAGGGAGACCCGAACGCGCCGTGGAACCAGGAGGAGCCGGAGCCATGCTGCGAGTGCAGGTGGTTCAAGCCAACCGACGGCGACGACGGCGTGTGCGGCCTTGAGCTTGAGGCGGCTATAGCCAACGAGGAGCTTGCGGGCAAGAGCATGGCCGACGCGGCCAACAAGGCCGTCGACTGGGCGCTCGACCATCTGAAGGACGGGGATGAGATCGCTTGCGAGCACTTCAAGCCCTAGCCGCCTTGGCCGTGGCGCTGCTGCTGGCGGTGCTGGCCCTTGAGTTCTATGTGATCCGCATGCTGGCGGCGGGGCTGGTGGTTCTGGCCCTGCTCGCCTGCGGGTAGGAGGTGGCAGATTGACAAACTGGGAACGCTACTTCGGTTCGCCCGAGGCCGCCATGCGCATGGGTGTGCGCATGATGACGTGGCCGCTGCTCATAGTCGTGGACGAGGTCGACCCGCACACGAGGTGCGCGAAGCACTCGCGCCGCGTCGGCGAGTTCGCGTCCTTCGAGGAGTACGCGGCGTGGCTGCATGCCGAATACGACGACGGAACGATAAGGTGGGACGAATGAGCCGCCCGGGATGCAACCGGGGATGCCTGCTCATAATAGCGGCATCCCTGCCAATAGACGGATTGACGCTGTGGGCGGCGGTATCGCTGGCCCGCATGATCATTGGAGGATGACATGGGATACAAGAAGTTAATGGATGCAGCCGGTGCTGTCGTGTCCATGCTCGTGATGCTCTTCCTGGTGCTGCTCGTGTGCTACGGCATCGTGTGGTGCATCGGCGGGATAGCGGCGATGCTGGCATGAGCGGCAACCCGCGCAACCGCAACGGCAACGCAAGGCGCAAGCTGAGAGCGAGGCTGAGGGCAGAGGGAAGGCCGTGCCACATATGCGGCCAGCCGATAGACTACAGCCTGCCGAGCGGCGACCCGTGGAGCTTCGAGGTGGACGAGCTGCTGCCCGTGTCGAGGGGAGGCAGCCCGCTGGACTACTCCAACGTGGATGCAGCCCACAGGATTTGCAACCAGCGGCGCGGCAACAGGATGCCGGGCGACGCCAAGCAGTACCAGATACGCCGCACGCGGCTGTTCTGAGGGAAAACATAGCAATGCACCAATAGGGGCGCGGTCGTTTCGGCGGTCGCGCTCTTTCTTTTGGCCCCAAGCGCCGAAGCCGCCGAAAAGAGGCGGGGCGGTCGCCCCTCCCCCGGGTCGGAAGGCCACTCCGGCCGCCTAGGGCCGATTTCCCCCCGCCCGTTCCGAACGATTTCGCTATCTCACGCCGCCATTACGATTCCCCGCGAAGAAGGAGGGAATCATGGCCGAGAACATCGAGATGCCGCCGGAAGTGGCTAGCGACCCCGTGCAAGCCGCCATCTGGGAGCAGCTGACCGCGAGGCGCACGTTCGCGCAGGAGGATGCGCCGACGCTGGCGCTGCTCTGCTACTGGCACGCCGTGGCGAACCAGGCACGCGAGGCCATGGCCCTCGAGGGCAACGAGATCGAAATACTCGACGCCACCGCATACAAGCCGATCAGGGGCAAGGGCGGCAAGCGGCTCAAGATGATGCGCAAGAATCCGGCGCTGACCGTGCTGAAGGAGGCCAGCACCGAGATCAGGGCGCTGTCGGACCAGCTCGGCCTGTCCAAGTCGGCCCGCAACGTCACGGTGCAGCAGGCGCGACCCGCGAGCGCCCACGGCAAGCTGCTCACGCTCATGTTCGATGACCGCGAGGCGCGTGCCAAGGCGGCAGGCGCGTGATGCAGGCGAGGCAGACCCCGACATACGAGGCGAACATCCCGGAAAGGCTCGACGGGGACGGCCCCATGGCGGCAGAACTGGCATCCGCGTACTTCGGCGACCCGCTGCCGTGGCAGCCGCACCTGCTCGACGCCATGCTCGCCCGCGATGGACGCGACAAGTATCTGCTGCGCTCGATCGGCATATCCATCCCGCGACAGAACGGCAAGAGCTGGGACGTTCGCGCCCGCTGCTTCCACGGCGCCCTCAACGGCGAGAAGATTCTGTACACATGCCAGCACGGCGACACCTCAGACCAGATGTTCCAGGAGCTTTCAAGGCCATTCGAGGACGAGGACGAGCCTGAGCTTAACGCCCTGCTGCTCGCCGTGCGCAAGACCAACGGCCAGCAGGCCATCAAGCTCAAGAACGGCGGCCTTATCCGCTTCACCACGCGCACCGACTCGCTGGCGCGAGGCAAGACCTACGACGTGCTCATTTACGACGAAGCACAGGAGCTTACGGCCAAGCAGCAGGCGGCTTCTCTGCCCGCCATCTCGGCAGGGTCGAAGCACAACCCGCAGACGATCTACCTGGGCACGCCGCCAGGCCCCGACAACGTTGGCACGGTGTTCCGCGACCTCCACGAGGACGTTCACAACGGCAGGTCTGAGATGGGATGGATCGAGTGGGGCGCTACAGAGATCGGCGACGTGCACGACGAGTCGCGATGGTTCGAGTACAACCCGTCTCTCGGCACAATCCTCGACATAGAGGCCGTACGCGGCGAGTCCGAGCAGATGCAGCCCGACGTCTTCGCGCGTGAGCGCCTTGGCTGGTGGAGCCCAATCGGAGGAGCCGACTCATACGCGCTTTCGAGCGCCAAGTGGAAGGCGTGCGAGGCGGCGGGGCCGATGCAGGAAGGCAAGCTCGCGTTCGGCGTGAAGTTCTCGCCCGACGGGTCGCGCGTTGCCGTGTCCTGGGCGAAGGCAGAGCGCGGTGCCGGCTCCTACGTCGAGCTTTACGACCTCATGGGCGCTGAGGGCGGCACTGTCGGCATATCCGACATGCTGCTGCGCAACCGCGAGGAGATCGCGTGCGTCTGCATCGACGGAAAGAGCGGAGCGGACGCGCTGAAGCAGCGACTTCTGGACGGCAGGATGCCGAAGTCGGCGATCGTCATGGGCAGCACCGCGATCGTGCAGGCCGCCGCGACGATGCTGGCCGACGAGGTCAACGCCGGGACGACGAGCCACATCGAATCGCCCGCGTTGGACGATTCCGCAACGAAGTCGATCAAGCGCGACATCGGGCGCGACGGCTGGGGCTTCGGCGACGGCCCCGACTCTTCGTCAGCGCCGATCGAGAGCGCATCGCTGGCCCTATGGGCGGCGAGGACAACCAAGAGAGACCCGAGACGTAAACAGGAGGCAAGCTTCTGATGGCAGCAGTGAACATGGAACTGGCCGGACAGGTCGCGGCGGCGGAAGGCCTGCGACACGAGGACAAGGCGCTCGTGCGCGAGCTTATGGACACGTGGCGCACCCACCGATCCCGCAACATGTTGCGGGAGGACTACTACCTCGGACACGTCGGCGTCAAAGACCTAGGCATCGCCATGCCGAAAGCCCTCGCCAAGAAGATCAACCCGCGCGTTGACTGGCCCAAGAAGGCGGTGCACGCCCTGGCAGATCGCTCGGTGTTCAACGGCTTCACTGCCGACGACGATGCCGTTACCATGCGGCTGCGCGACATATGTGCCGACAACCAGCTCGAAGCTCTCTACCGCAAGAACCTTATCGGTGAGCTGAAGCACTGCTGCGGCTTCTGGACTGTCACGGACGGCGGCGGCAAGCCAATCATCTCCGCGTACCCGGCAACCGCAGCGGCGGCAATCTGGGATGACGCGCAGAAGCGCATCAAGGCCGGTCTCGTTGTGGCCGAGTCGAAGAAGATGCCAGGTGACACCGAGCGCGTGCCGACCGTCGTGCACCTGCTCACAGAAGACGCGCTGGTGGTGCTTACGCGCGGCAGCGGCCACTGGATGGCCGACTACATGGAGCATGGCATGGGTCGCTGTCTCATGGAGCCTATGCCCTACGATGCCACGCTTGAGCGACCGTTCGGCTCCTCGCGCATCAGCCGTTCGGTCATGAGCATCACAGACGACGCCATACGCCAACGCGCCCGCATGGAGGTGGCGTCTGAGGCCGCGACGCTGCCGCAGACCTGGCTGCTCGGCACATACAAGAAGATGATCAACGGGCAGAACAAGTACGACGCGTCGATGGGGGCGGTCAACGAGGTCACCAAAGACCCTGACGGAGACTCGCCGACCGTGTGGCAGTCGGCCCAGTTGCAGATGGCGCCGCTCACCGAGTACCTGCGCCAGCTAGCATGCCAAATGTCGGCGGTCACCAATGTTCCGGTGTCTTTCTTCGGCGTGAGCAACGACAACCCATCCTCTTCGGATGCCATCGCTGCATCGCTCGAACCGCTCGTGATCGATGCGAAGAACCTCAACCGCGAGAATGGCAACGCTTTGCGCAACGTGGCCTACATGGCGCTCGCTGTGGCGAACGGCACGGATTACGAGACCGAGCGCGATGCCGGCTACAACCTCAACCCGCGCTTCATGTCCCCGGCCTACCCGTCAATCGTGAGCCTGTCCGACGCCGCATTGAAGCAGGTGCAGGGTCTGCCGAAGCTCGCCAACTCCGACGTGATGCTCGAAATGCTCGACTACACAGACGAGCAGATCCAGCGCATCAACAGCGACAACAAGAAGGCACAGGCGAGCGCTGCCGTGGCCTCGCTGTTCGAGCCGAAGGAGGGCGAGGATGGCGGAGATACCTCGCAGCCTGCTTAACGAGCTTACGGACGAGATCAACGCGCTATCTGGAATGGCGCAGCGCCAAGCCGGCGACGCGCTCACCCGCTTGGTGGCCGACTGGGAGGCGAGCGGGAACGGCGACATAGCGGCGCTGCGAGAGGCGGCCTACGAGGTGATCGAGACGGCTTGCGGCTACTACGCCGACACCGTTGCGGCTGGCCGCGCCGCCGAGTTCTACGACGCCGTGCGCAAGGCGCAGGAAGCGCCCGGAAAGTACGCCGCCGTCGCCGAGTCGCTGCGCGACCCCCAGGCGACGTACGGCTCGGTGAAGGCGTTCATGGCAAGCGTGGTGAAGCAGGGAGCCACCGACATGTTCGTTGCCGCGTGCGTTCGCCGCCTCGACGCAGAGATCCGCAAGGCCGCGAACATGTGCGTGGCGCACAACGTCTCCAAAGACCCGGCGAAACCGAGGTACGCACGCGTGCCGTCTGGCGAGACGTGCGGTTTCTGCCTCATGCTCTCCTCGTTCGGCTTCAACTACAAGACAAAGGAGGCCGCAAGCCACTCGCACCCAAAGTGCGACTGCCGCGTCGTGCCGAGCTTCGGCAAGGGATCAAAGGTCAAGGGCTACGACCCCGACGGCATGTACGACAGGTTCAACGAGTGCCTTGACACATTGGGCGGTCGCAACGGGCTGTGGGCGGAATGGGACGCCATGCCCGACGCGGAGCGAGAGGCGTACATCAAGGCCCACGGAAACAAGGCCGGCAAGGCTTTCGACAAGTACGTGAACAAGCGCATGGTCGAGGAGATCGAACTGCGCGATCCGAAGTGGTACGCATCGGGAGAACATTCCGGCATCGAGTTTACGGACTCCGCTGTGAAAGGCGAGAAGCTAAAGCGCTGGAAGAAAGACCCCGGCGAAAGAATTACCGCCGAGAAGTTGAACGCGCTTGGCTATAAGGCGGAGTTCTGGGAAGACGAATCGCATCTGACAGCACCGAACTCCGATGGGAAGACAACGATTAGCCGAGCGGATTTATCAACGGGTATCGAAATCAAGACGATCTACGGAGCTGGGTCTGAGAACACGTTCAAGTCTCACATCAAGTCAATACCCGGCAAGAATGGCGTGAAGCTCACCGTCGTCGACGTGAGCGAGAACGAAAAGGTGACGGACGAGCAGGCGATAAAGTGGATCAGCAAGTACATGGCCCGCTATCACATCAGCGAGGTCAGGATGCTCGGGCACGATGGGAAACTCCTGCGAATAAAGAAATAGCCAGCGGCTGCATGTCTCTATAGGTGAGTCAAACAACCCGCTGGCTACCCAGATTATAACCGCAAAAAACAGCAAGGGCCACCTACAGGTGGCCTTTTTCATGCCGAATCTCACGCTCATAAGAAACTGTCGCGGACGGGCCGCACGGCCCAACTGATGACCGTTGAGCAGCCGCACGGCAGCTCAGGCGTGCCGCACGGCACGGGAAAGGACGCGACATGGCAGAAGCAAACGAACCCACGCAAGTGCCGGGAGCAGAAGGCGGAGATGGCGCCAACCAGGAGCCGCCCGTCGACTACAAGGCGCTGTACGAGGCCGAGAAGAAGCACTCGCGCGAGTGGGAGAAGAAGGCGAAGGCCAACAGAACCGCAGCAGCGGCGCTTGAGGAGGCCAACAACGCGAACAAGACCGCCGAAGACCAGATCGCCGACCTCAAGAAGAGGCTCGACGACAAGGAGAAGGAAGAGAAGCGGTCGAAGATCGCGGCCAAGGTCGCGCAGGAGAAGGGCGTGCCGGCGAGCCTGATCGTCGGCGACGACGAGGAAAGCATGTCCAAGTGGGCAGACGACATGCTCGCCGCGTTCAAAAAGCCGCCCGCGCCCAAGGTCGAGAAGCCAGGAAGCTTCCCGAAGCCGAGCGACGGCGACAAATCTGAGCTGCGCGACTTCACGCGCCAGCTCCTCGGTAACAACTAGAGACAAGTAAGGAGCCGAAATGGCTAACGACACCAGCAAGGTCAAGCTCCCGCACAAGGTAGTGACCTCCATCATCAACAAGGCAAAGGACACCTCCACCATCGCGGCGCTGTCCCCCAGCACCCCGCAGACGTTCTCCGACACCACCTACATCGTGTTCAACCCGACAACCGAGGCCGAGGTAGTTGCGGAGGGCGCGAAGAAGAGCGGTTCCGAGGTCTCCACCACGCCGATCGTCGCAAAGCGCGTGAAGGTAGTCACGACCACACGCGTCTCCGACGAGCTGCGCTGGGCCGACGAGGACAACCAGCTTGAGATCGTGACCAACATCATCGCCGACCAGACCGCCGCGATCGGCCGAGCGCTCGACTACGTGGTCTACCACGCCGTGTCCCCCAAGACGGGCACCGCGCTCGATGGCTACACCGCGCTCACCGCAGAGGCCAACGCCGTAACCGCCTCGGCATCCGCAGTCGACGACATCGACGCGCTGGCCGACGCGCTTATCGACTACGACATCAACGGTTTCGCGCTCTCCCGCAAGTTCGCCGCAGACCTCCGCAAGCTGCGCATTCCCGCCACCGGCCAGCGCCTCTACCCGGAGATCCCGCTGTCCCTCAACGTCGGCAACATCGACGGCATCCCCGCCGCGACCTCCGGCACCGTCAACGGTCGCCGCTGCAAGATCGACCCGAAGGTGGCGGGCATCATGGGCGACTTCTCCACCATCAAGTGGGGCATGGTGCGCGACATGACCTCCGAGATCATCGAGTACGGCGACCCCGACAACACCGGTCAGGACCTGAAGGGATACAACCAGGTCGCGTACCGCACCGAGGCAGTCCTTGCCTACGCGGTTCTCGACCCCAAGGCCTTCGCCATCCTGAAGACGGCCTAGGGGGCGGTAACCATGGCGAACCTTGTGCAGAAGTTCATCGTCGAGGACGCATCCAAGGCATCCCCGATCCTCCCGCAGCACGTCTGCTTCGTGACCGCCGACGGCGAGCCTGTCGGCATCTCCAAACAGGCCGCAAACCCTGGTGCGAACCCGACCATCGCCAAGGTGGTCAAGTGCCTCGTCGACGCTGGCATGATGGCCGCGACCTCCGAGGCATCCGAGCAGAAGGCCGGCGAGAATGCCGCGAAGCCGGTTGACTCCGGCAAGGCCGAAGAGCCTGCCAGCGAGGAGTAGGCGCATGGAGCCGCTAGCGACCATCGAAGACTATAGGGCGAGGTACGGCGACCCGACTGACGAGGCACGCGCCGCGACCCTGCTCTCAGACGCGTCAGACCTGCTCATGAGCGCTTACGAATCAAACGTGGGCGACTACGAGCGCGGCAAGGTAGCCGCCTTCGACCGATCTGCCGCAGCGGTGTGCTGCCTCGTGGTCAACAGGGTCTTGTCTGCGCCAGCAGCTCTGGCGGGTGCCATGCAGTACAGCCAGGGCGCAGGCGGCTACACGGCCAGCGTGTCGTACGGGTCTGCCCTCGGCGAAATGTACCTGGGAAAGACGGAGCTGAAGCGCCTCGGGCTGCTCGACCAGCGCATCGGGGCGCTCCAACCGGTTGGGAGTGATGCCGAATGGGACTCATAAGCACCGAATCGGTGACGGTCACAACACCAGTGGTCGACTTCGATTCGCTCGGCGAGCCTATCGAGCGCGGCAGCGTGAACACCGCCATAGAGGGCGTGGTCGTGTGCCCGGGGGCCACGTCGGAACTCGACGCATCGCGCCCCGATGGCACTGAGGTCGCCTACACGCTGTGTTTCCCCAAGAGCTTCACCGCATCGCTCAAGGGGTGCCGCGTGAACGTTCGAGGCACCGAGTTCCGCGTCATAGGCGACCCGCAGCGCTACGACCCGGAAAACACCCCAGGCGATTGGAACCTCACCGTGGAAGTGGGGCGCACCGATGGCTAAGTGCAAGGTGAAGTTCGAGTGGAAGGGCTGGAAGCGCGGCGGCTATGCCGAGGTTATGAACTCAGGCGCGGTGCAAACGCTTCTTAAGAAGAAGGCAGACGCCGCAGCGGCATCGTGCAACTCGTCCTTCTCCCGGCACCCCGGCGAGGGTGCCGGCTACATAGTCCGCAAGTTCAAGGGCAAGCTCGCAAACGGCTTCGTGGTTACCACGGCGACTCCGCACGCCCATGCGAGCGAGCGCAAGCACAACCTCCTCAGATCCATGTTCGGAGGCGGTGAGTGATGGACGTGGAGCGCATGGTGGCGCAGCGGCTCATGGACGAGACCGGCATCGAGGCCGTGCTCGACGTACCAGCTGACAGGCCCAGCGAGTTCATATCGGTGTCGCAGACCGGATCTAGCCGCAGCGGCTGCATCAACCGTGTGCAGCTCGTGGCGCAGTCATGGGCGAAGACCCGCAGACGCGCCGCAGAGATCGCCGAAGCCGTGGAGCACGCAGTGCCGAGTCTCATGGACGAGGAGTGCGTGTTCGAGGCCACGTGCGGAGACACGTACCGCTGGGACGACCCAGACAGCCGCCAGCGCCGATACCAGACCAACGTAAACGTAACCATTTGCGAATAGGAGCCGACATGGCACTTTTCAAGAAAAACGAGACCAAGAACGTCTCGTCCACCAAGGGCGTGAAGGGCGGATACATCTTCGTGGCTCCGGCCGGCACCACCCTCCCCACAGACATCAAGACCAATCTCGCCGAAGCCTTCCTCAATCTCGGCTTCATCTCCGAGGATGGATATACCGAGTCCGAGGAGACCGACGCCAACGAGCTGAAGGATATGAACGGCGACCTCATGGACTCCGCCACGACCTCGCGCGTGGAGTCTGCGAAGCTCACGCTCGCGGAGATCAAGGCGCAAACACTCAAGGTCATGTATGGCGCCGAAAACGTGACCGACCTCGATGGCGTTATCACCGTCGAGCACAACGGCAACAAGGACGAGGCGTGGTCGATCGTGCTCGAACTCGTGCTCAAGAACGGTCGCCGCTGGCGCAAGGTCGTGCCCTCCGCCAAGTTATCCGAGCTTGACGACCTCAAGCTCGCGGTGAGCGAGATCGCCGGGCGTCAGATCACGCTCAAGTACCTGGTCGATAGCGACGGAAACACCTGCTACGACTACATCGAGTCGACCGAAACCGCCAGCGCCTAGGAGGAATGCAGATGACCGAGATCAAGTTTTCCGTCGACGGCGTTGACGGCGAGTTCGCCGCAGACCTCGACGAGTTGAAGTCCTACAAGACTGTGAAGCAGTTCGCCCGAAGCGAAACCGACCCGGCGGGGATGATGGACGCCATGGAGCGCATCTTCATGGGCCGCGACGAGGAGTACATCGAAGCGCTCGGAGGCACCTCCTACGACATGCGCCGCCTGTGCGACGCGGCATTCGAGGCTGCAAAGGCAAAAAACTAATAGGCTTCGCCAGCGACCTCGAGAACAGGCGCGGCGAAGCGATAGCAGACTTCCAGCAGTTCTACGGCATAGCCCTGCCATTGGATGGAGCGCCCGAAGACCTCGATCGGATGGCGCTTCTCTGGCAGCACCTCCCCGACAACTCGCGCCTCGCCAAGGCGCAGTACCCGCAACTCAGGTGGAGCACGACCGACTACATGCTCTGGCGTATCGAGCACCAGCTTCGGTGCATCGCCTGGGGCATGGCCGACAAGAAGGACAGGAGCGCGGAGCCTCCCGAGCCTATCAAGACGCCGGCGCAGCTCGCAGAGCTTGAGCGCCACCGCGCGAACGCGCTGGAAGCCAAGGAAGAGATAGACAAGATCCTGGGGATAGGAGGGGAAGATGGCGACTAGTGTCGGGTCGGCCTATGTGTCCTTGATGCCGTCGATGGATGGCTTCGCGAGCAAAATCGGCAAGGAGTTCGGCAGCCAGGGCAACGCCGCAGGCAAGGCCTTCGGCGACTCCATGACCGTCGGCATCGACGGCGGGGCCAAGAAGTCCTCGGGCATCCTGACAGGGCTTGGAACCGTAGCCAAGGGAGTCGCCACTGCGGCGGTGGCCGGGTTCACAGCGCTCACAGGGGCCGTGACCGCGATTGGCGGCGCGGCCCTTTCCGCATATGCAGACTACGAACAGCTGGTTGGCGGCGTCGACACCCTGTTCGGCTCCGCGTCGCAGACACTGCAAGGTTATGCCGCAGAGGCATACAAGACATGCGGAATGTCCGCCAACCAGTACATGACGCAGGCCACGAGCTTCGCGGCCTCGCTCGTCTCGTCGTGCAGCGGCGATGTCGCCAAGGCGGCTGACTACGCGAACATGGCCATGGGCGACATGTCGGACAACGTGAACAAGATGGGTTCCGACATGACAGACGTGCAGAACGCCTACCAAGGCTTTGCGAAGCAGAACTACACGATGTTGGACAACTTGAAGCTCGGCTACGGCGGCACGCAGGCTGAGATGAAGCGCCTTATCGCCGATGCCAACAAGCTGCGCCAGGAGCAGGGCAAGAACGCCGACCTCACGATCGACAGCTATGCCGATGTGGTCGAGGCCATCCATACCGTGCAGGAGAACATGGGCATCACCGGCACCACCGCCAAGGAGGCCGCTACCACGATCAGCGGCTCCATCGGCATGGCGAAGGCCGCGTGGGAGAACTTCATCACAGGACTCGGGCGCGACGACGTTGACTTCTCGCAGCTCACGCAGCAGCTGCTTGAGTCGATCGGCGCGGTAGCCACGAACGTGGCCCCTAGAGTTGCGCAGATTGGCAAGGGAATCGTCGAGGCGTTCCCGGTTGTGCTGTCTGGCCTTGGCCCAGTCCTTGGCCCAGTGATCTCGGAAGCGCTCGCGACCGCTTGGAACATCGCCGTAGGAGCCTTGGCTGAGCTTGGCATACAGCTGCCAACAGTCGACGCTTCCCAGATAACGGGGGCGTTTCAGGCGATCGCCGACACTGCGGCATCCGTCGTAGACACGTGCAAGTCCGCTTTCGGGAAGCTTGGCGAGCAGATACCGGGCATCTGGGACACCATCGTCTCGACTATTGGCGGAGCCGTGACGACGATCATCTCGGCGGTGTCGCCGTTCGTGACGTACTTTGCATCGCAGATGCTGCCCGCCATCGCGTCATTTGCATCTGGCGCAGTCGGCGCGTTCAGCGCCGTGCGGCCTGTCATAGAGCAGCTTGGCTCGACGCTGCTGAACGTCGGCCAGGCCATCCTGCCCGTGCTACACAACGCCTTCGCGATGATCGTCCCGATCATTTCGCAGGTCATCGGCGTCGCCATGCAGCTTTTCGCTGCGGTAAGCCCGCTCGTGTCGCAGGTGGGCGCTGCGCTCATGCCGGCAATCACGTCTATCGGCACGGCGCTCGCAAACCTCGCCAACGCCGTGCTGCCGATATTGGCTAGCGGCATGCAGATAGTGCTCTCCGTGGCTCAGATGCTCATACCGGTAATCCAGACAGTGCTGTCTGTAGTTGGTTCAATCGTGTCCGTCGTGATAACGGTGGCAAGCCAGGTGATCTCGGTCGTGGTAAACGCCGCATCCGTCGTAGCCTCGGCCATTGGCCTCGTCATGTCGGTCGTGAGCGGCCTCGTGACTGCGGTTACCACGTTCATCGGCTCAATCGTATCCGTTGTCGGCGGCGGGATAGCTACCGTGGTCGCCGCCGTTTCAGGCGGCGTGAACGCGGTAGTGGCGTTCGTCGGCTCGCTGGTGTCCTCAGCGCTCTCGCTCGTGTCCGGCCTCGTCTCCTCAATCGCCGGGTACTTCTCGACCATGGTGTCTACGATGGCGAACGCGGCGCAGCAGGTGTACGCGGCAGTGACGGGTGCCTTCTCGGCGCTCGTCGGCGCTGTGTCTGGCCATATCGGGAGCCTCATGAACACCATTTCCAGCATCCCCGGCCAGGTAATGGGCTTCTTCGCAGGCGCTGGGTCGTGGCTCGTCGGTTCCGGTCGCGCGTTGATCAACGGCTTCACGCAGGGCATCCAGAACGCAATCGGCGGCGCCCTTTCCGCCGTGTCCGGCGCCGTCTCGCAGATCCGCTCGTTCTTCCCGTTCTCGCCCGCAAAGCGCGGCCCATTCAGCGGCCACGGTTATACAACCTACTCGGGCAAGGCGCTCATGGAGGGATGGGCCGAGGGCATCGACAGCGGCACGGGGGCGGTCAACTCCGCCATCACGTCGGCGCTAGCCTCCGCGAGCTCGCTTATCGGCTCGGGCATCACGGTCGCTCCGTCGGTTGCCGTTGCCGGGGCAGGTGCCGCCGGCACGACCTACAACGTCACGGTCAATGGAGGAAGTGTAAACGCAGACCAGCGGATCATGCAGGCGGTTGACGTTCTGGTCTCCGCAGCCAAGCGGTCCGCAGGGTCGGGAAGGTAGCCAATGGGAACCAATACAAGGGAGATACAGATCGCGGGGCGCAACCGCTGGTATCGCGGCTATATCTCCGTTGACGGCGTGAGCACGGTCAACGACACCACCTCGCGCATAACAATCACCGCCGCGCTCGACGACAAGTACGCGGCACAGTACGGCACGCACTACGACGTGATCGTCAACGGCGTCACCTACAGGTCGCGCGACGTGCTGCTCAACAATTACGGCAACTGGGCCACGCGCGACGCCGTGACCTTCACCGTGGACGTCGGGCGCGGAGCCAGCGGCTGGAACTGCTCCGTGCAGATCCACGTCTACGGCAAGACGTACAACAACTACTACGGCAGCGCCGGCGGAGATGCCTGGGCAACAGAGTACGCTTGGATTCCCCAGCGCGGGTACTCGCAACCGCATCCGCCCAAGAACCCGAAGCTGGCCCGCGTTTCCGACACATCCCACAAGATCACGTGGGACGTCGACTACACGGGCATGGACGGCGCGTACCCCTGGGCTGGCGTGTATGTAGACCGCCGCACCGACGACGGCTCATGGGTGAACATCGCCGACGTCTCGTGGGACGTGACCAACTACACCGACAACTCGACGACCGCAGGACACAAGTACGAGTACCGCCTTTGCGCCCACGGCCCGGGCGGCAACTCCACGCACGTCTCGTGCGGAACCACGTACACAACTCCGTCGGCACCTTCGCGCATCGATGCCATCAAGGCCGGCGCGTCCGAGGTGACGCTGCGCGTCTACGGGGCGTGGTGGTACGCCAGCGCATGGGATGTTCAGCGATCAGGCGACGACGGGAATACGTGGGCGGCGGTCTCGACCACCACCGAGGGCGAAGACCCCGCATGGGTAGACCTGCACGACACCTCCGCGCCTGCCGGCACGATCGTCTACCGCGTCAGGGCCAAGCGCGGTAGCCTAACGTCTTCGTGGGTCGAATCGAATTCCGTGACCACGATCACGCCGCCTCTCGCACCGAAGGTCACCGCCGACCATGTTGCGCCAACGGGGTCGGCAGCATCCTTCTCGTGGGTGCCCAACCACCCCGACGGCTCGGCGCAGTCCGCCGCGCAACTTGAGCTCGTCGGCAGCGAGACGATAACGAAGTCGTACACGACCGAGAAAAGCGCATCGGTCACACTCACGAAGGGAAGTTGGAAAGCTCGCGTTCGCACGAAGGGACTGCACGCCGATTGGGGCGCTTGGTCTGGCTATGCGGCGATAACGGTCGCCGACTACCCGCAGTGCTGGGTCGCCTTCCCCGCTACCGACGGCATGCTCGTCGATGCGGTGCCGCTCACGGTGCAAGTCGCCGCAACCGACGAAACTGGCATCGCGCAGGCAACGCTCACGCTCGCAGAGGTCGGCGGCGCGACGGTCGCCACGGCAGACGTCACGAACCTGAAGCCCGTGAGTTTCGGCAGCTACGCCACCATACGCAACGGCATCGACTATCTGCTCATGCTCACGGTCAAGGGCGGCTCCGGCCTGTCCAAGACGGCCATGCGCCGCTTCAAGACGCACTGGGCGGAACCGGCCATCCCAGACGTGTCGCTGTCGTACGACGATGCGCTGGCGTGTCACGTGAAGGTGCGCAACGGCCTCTCGTCATACGAGATCGAGCAGACCACGCTCGTAGGCCCCATGACGGTCGACGAGGTGAGCAATGAGCTTTCCATGCTAGGCACGATCACAGTCGATGGTGACGCGCTGGTGCTCGGCAACGCCTCCCGCTGCTCCGCCTTCACGGTGGAGCGCGTGGCGTACGGCGGCGATGCCGTCATAGCATCCGGCGTGCTTGACTCCCAAGAGACGATCGACCGCGTGCCGCCGCTAAACACCGACTACGAGTACAAGGTCACCGGGTACGCCGACAACGGCACCTCGTCGCAGACCGTGACCGATGCCAACGTGTTCGCGCACGGGATGGCGCTTAACTTCGGCCAGGATGCATCGACCGTGCTTGTGCTCGACTACAACGGCGACTACTCGACAAGCTCTCAGCGATCCGTAGAGACATACCACTTCGCCGATGGCGGCGAGAACGGCGACCTGCCAATTTCGTACATGCTCGACGAGCTGAACAAAAAGACCTCGCTCTCATGGGAGATGAAGCGCGACGGCCACGACAGGTACATACGGATTATGGACGAGCAGTGGAGGGGATGGTGGCGCGGACATGCGGGCGAACGCGCATACGGCCCCATGGACTTCGACATGTCTGTGAAGGGTGCAGGCATCTGGAAGGGTTCGGCCAACGTCACGCACAACGTCTTCGAGGAGCCGATAAATGGCTGATTGGGGAAAACCGTTCCTCACCTCGTTCCGCTTCATGCGCGTAGACCGCGCAAGCGGCAACGAGGTCGAGAGAATCACGAACATAAAGAACGGCGGGTGCATTGAGCGCAACCAGGACAAGGACTACACCACAGGGCAGGTCGATTACTCCGGGGCGCTCGATATCGGGGCAGATCTGCTGCGGGTGTACCTCGATGCCGACTTCGGTGGCGCGTCAGTCAGTGAGGCGCTGGGGACTTTCGTTGTCTCAGCGCCGAAAAGGACCAGACGCGGCGTCAACTCAACCGGCACGGCAGGCCTGTCGGGCAGGCTGTCGGAGGTTGCGGAGGACGAATTCGATGCCCCATTCACGGTGGCGGCTGGAACCGTGGTTGTCCCCTACGTCGTAAAGTTGCTCAAGGCGGCTGGCTTCACTGACGTGATCGCCGAAGGCTCCGACTACAAGCTAGCGCAGGATTGGACGCTCGGAATCGATTCGGGCGACATGAGGCTGTCGAAGCGCCTGGCGGCGTGCAACGCGCTGCTCGACGTGGCGGGCTTCCGCGCCGTCGACGAGGACGCCTACGGAAGGCCCGTACTTCGCAGATATAGGGAGCCGCAGGACAGGCCCGTTTCCATGACCCTTCGAGAGGGCTCTGGCGCACGCTTCATCAACGAGGTAGTCGACGAGCTTGACCGCTCGGGCGTCGCCAACGTGGTGCACTGCGACTACGAAACGCAGGACGCCTTCTACCGTGGCACAGCCATCGACTCAGACCCGAGCAGCCCTTACTCCACGGTTTCGCGCGGTTGGCGCAAGACGGCCACGTACAGCTACAGCGACCTGCCCGAGGGGTCTACCGATGCCGAGAGACAGAGGAACGCCGATGCCAAGGCTAACGAGATGCTGCGAACACAGCAGAGCGCTATCCGTAGAGTCACGGTCAAGCGGACGTACGCGCCTATCGCGTGCGGCGATGCCGTGATGGTCGATTGGGCAAGCGCCGGCATCAGCGGCAAGTTCGCGGTGAGGACTGCGACTCTCACGCTCGTGGGAGGATGCCCAATCGAGATGGAGGTGAAGAGGTATGAGCGATGAACTCATGTCGGCCATGCGCCGATACGGCGCCGCGATGGCCGATGCGACCGCCAACGACCCTCCCGGCCAGCAGGCGTGCTACGGAACGGTGAATTCCGTATCCGGAGCCACCATGGCCGTATCGGTGAAGGGGGCATCCCTGAAGCTCCCGTACACCACCTCATGCTCGGGAGCCAAGGCAGGCGACCGATGCATCATCCAGGCAATCGGCCCGCACGCCATCGTGATCGGCGTGCTAGCTAAGTAAAGGAGGTGCGATGGCAGATACCGACAAAGGCGCGGCGCTGCTGCTCAACGATGCGGGCAACATCGACCGCGCCAGAACCACCGACGGCTCGATCTTCCGCATCGAGTCGACGCTATCGATGGAGGCCGCCGAAGAGGCCAAGACGGCAGCGGCGAACTGCAACACCGCGACTGAAAGCGCCGAAGCGGCAGAGAAGACGCGCGTGTCCAACGAGAACGCTCGGAAAACGGCTGAGACCGAGCGCGGCAACAACGAGACAACCCGCAAGAACAACGAGACGTCGCGCAAGAACGCCGAGACAACACGTCAAAACAACGAAACTGCGCGAAAGAATGCCGAAACCACGCGCCAGAACAACGAGACGAGCCGATCGAACGCCGAGATCGAACGCAAAAAGGCCGAAAGCCAGCGCCATGACGAGCATATCGCCGACCAACAGGCATCGAGCAACGCGACCTCTGCGGCGAACGGCGCGGCTTCGCGTGCGGACGCAGCGGCGAACCAGGCGTTGCAGATCGCCAACTCCGTGGCGCAAGGCAGCGCAGGAAGCTCGGACGTCGCGGAGCTGCGTGCCCAGAATGCGAAGCTCGCAACGCTTTTGGCGAACTCGACAGGTCAGTTCATATACATGGGCGGAACAGTCTACTGCCCGGCTTCAAAGGCATCGGCGAGCGGGGTGACCGTAACGTTCGGCTCAACATGCTCCGCAAGCGGCAATACCATCACATTGATTTAAGAAGGAAACAAAATGGCTCAAGCTAAGATCCTCACAGTGGGCGGCACCAACTACGAGATGATAGACGACACCGCCCGCACCAACGCCACCACGGCTCTCAACAACGCCGAGTACAACCGACAGGGCCTGATCGGCAAGTACCCGGGCCAGTCGCTCGCAACGCTTCTCGCGGGCGAGGTCTCCGGCTCCGCCACCATCTACGACGCGCTGCACAAGCGCGTGCAGGCCGCGAACTTCAGCGGCATGCGCGTGGGCGACTACATCGACGTGCCGCTTGTGAGCGCATCCGCCGTCACCACACAGCAATCTGTGCGGTTCC
>ERZ824488.1019-NODE-1019-length-33381-cov-119.782662_pt1 | contig 33381 bp, 23 predicted proteins | sample MGYA00519936_ERZ824488 | MGnify/ENA primary metagenome ERZ824488 (study PRJEB31778, sample SAMEA3449153) | human gut metagenome | biome: human gut; feature: human-associated habitat; material: faeces | place: United Kingdom | collected 2010/2012 ... | reverse complement strand
AGGGAAAGAGCTTGCTCTTAACCTTCAAACAAACAATTCAAAACAGCTTCTAAGATTAACCTGAATATAGTGCCCCCAAGGTTCCGCATATCATTCAATAATATGCCATAACACCGAGGTGCGTGAGGATATTCACACTTGGAAGAGCAATTCGCTGACTGTCAGGCTGATGATGTTTTAGGTGCACACGATTTCTCACACCTGGAAGTCCGGAACACCTGTAGAACGTTCTGTACCGAGGCCGCTGACTCACAGGTGTGCAAACATACTCGCACCTAAAACATCAACTCTTTAGGTATCAATTAGATGCCGTTTTACGTGCGTATAGTTTCTCACACCTGGAAGAACAATCAGAAGTTTCTTTGATGACTTCCAGGTGAGAGTATGATTCTTTTTAGAAGGAATATCCCAAGCTGAGGTATGGGTAGAAAACGGACTTGGACAAGCCATATTTCCCGATTCCGTACGATGGACTTAAGCCGCAGCGGAACACCAGACCGTTCTCCGCGCGAAGACGGTAACCGACATTCGCGTAAAGGAAATTTCCCCACTGCGTCGTTCTCACTTCCTTCGGAGCAGTTCCCGTGGAACCATCAGGCAAGGTCACCGTCTTGCTTTCCGTAATCTTGTCAAAATACACCCCGTTGGACATTCCGGCTCCGATCTCTAAATGATGTTTTCCTCTACCTGCCAGGTAGTTGATCTCCACCGGCACGCCGACACCATGAATCTCGTACCAGTTCCCGATGCCGAAACCGTACCCGACACCGACCGCGAAACCCAAACCCGAATCCCCTTTGAACCTTGCGTCATAAGAGGCACCGACCACATTGGCGGCCCCGAACAGATCCAACCGCACATTCCGATCCTGAGCCATTACTACCGGAGACAGCGCAATGGCCAATAATAATGCTACAACCTTTTTCATAATAAAACGTATTATTTCCGACTGCAAAGTTCGGCAAAAGGATTGATATGGTAATGGAAAACAGTTTCACTTTTGGCAAATATAATTTCCTAATCCTTAATTTGTTACAGACAAATTGAGATTTACGTTCTCATTTCGCACAGTTTAATCAGCTTATTTTCAATACATTAATCAAATACTTGTAACATATCACGATTAGTAAAGTACAGACTGTCAAGTAATTACATTAATCACGGTATAAATTCCGAGAAAAGAGCCTTGTTTTCACCATCCGACCTTGCGATTTTTTCTTCTCAGCATCACAAAAATAGCGCATGTCCATATCCTATTTGCGCTTAACGCAGAAGATCGGGAGGATGAATATCACGGCGAGTATGGAGAAGAGCATGCCGGAGATGGTGCCGACGGCGAAGTCGAACCAGAAAACCTCCTCGGGGCCGTCGGTGAGGAACGGGAGGAGGCCGAGGATGGTGGAGACTATGGTGAGGGTGATCGGGTTGATCTTGCGGGAGTAGGCTTTGACGTAGAGGCGGATGTTGGCCGCTTCGGCTGGTCGGTGAGTTTGTTTAGTCACATAGGTGGTTCCTTCGACAGGCTCAGGGACCGATGCACTGAGGAGGGACTGGTAGGTGGTGATGAGGTAGATGCCGGCGTTGACGACTATGCCGCTGAGCATCACGAAGGCGGCGAAACCGCCCTGATCGAAGGAGAAGTCCGATAGGCCGAAGGCAAGGAAGAGGCCGATGAAAGAGACCGGAACCATAAAGATCACGGCGAGCGGGTAGCGGAACGACTCGAAAGTCATCGCAAGCATCACGTACATCACCGCAAGAATCAAAAACAGCAGCCAGGCGTACTGCTGCTTGGCGGTGTCGAACCAGCCCCAGCCCGGAACCTCGGCCTTGAAACCGATCGGAAGGACCTCATCGTTCATGTACTTGACCGCCTTCTGGGACAGGGAACGGCTGAGTTCCCAACTACCGATGAAGTCGTAGCAGACAACAAGCTCGTAGGACTGGTTGCTCTTTCTGATTGTCAGACCTGTCCGCTGCTTGTCGATGCCCCCGACACTCGAAAGCGTCATTTTCTTCTGACCGACATCTATCGGAGAGTTAAGAACGTGCCAGAGATCGTATCTGTCCAGATCCGAGGAACGGAGGACAACATCGACGGCTCCACCATCATATTCAGAAGTTCCGATCTTCCGTTCGTACAGTAAGGATCCCAGAGCGTTGTAGTAGGCGTAAGGATTGATGTCGGCGAGCGTCATCCGCCCAAAATCATAATCCAGCACAAACTCAATCGAAGGGCGGCCGTTCCAACCTCCCGACCAGATCTCCGCGCCCTGGACACGGCGGTTTGTGGAGAGATAGGCCATCAGCTTCTCGGCATATCGGCTGAGTTCCTGATAGTTGTAGCCCTTCAGCGAGATGCGGTTGCTCTTGGAGGACGAGACGATGTTGTTGTTGAAATTATTGTCGTCTATTCCGGAGACCCTCCAGTTCGCCCCGCCGAAATTGATCGCCATCCTCGTGACCTCGGACTTCAGCACGGAAGGGAAACCTGAGTTCTCGAACTCAGGCTTGAACTCCACCGAAATCTCGGCGTTGTCGTAGGAATATATCGACGTGGTGAATACGGAGATCTCATCGAACTTCGACAGATAATTCTCCATCGCCCTCACGACATCATTCAACTGGTTCACGGTACAGCCTTCAAGCATGCCGGCATTGATGATCAGACGTTTCTTTTCAGGCTCCCGGTAGAAATTGGAGCGGTTCAAGGATTTGTAAAACAGACCGAAGGAGGAACTGGCTATCTTGTCTATCAACTGACGGTTCCTGTCGTAAGGTTTCCAGGTGACAATCTTGTCCAGAAATCTGTCGAACCTGTCCGCCTTGTCCTTGTCATAATCAGACAGACGGGTAGGGAGCAGACAGAGCGGGATTCCAAACGCCACGATGAACAAAAGGACATACACCCAACGATGCCTCACCCCCCAGCCGATGTAGGAAGCGTAGAACCTGTTCCAACGCAGGATCCGGCGGAGCTTCCTTGGGGAACGCCCAGACTTGCCACCCGACATTCTTACAGGAATATATTCCATCAGCGACGGGATGAACAGGTAGGAAATAATCAGCGACAGTCCCAAGTTAATGACAATCACCCAGATGAAGTCCACGAGGTTGGCTTTTTCCTTTTCCGGAAGCAGAAGGACCATCATCAATGCGCCGACAGTCGTGGCCGCGGCCGAAAGGATGGACGGGAAAGCCTTCCGGTCTTTGAAATGGGCGTAGTGGTCGATCATCACGATCGAGGTGTCGATGATTATTCCGAGAGAGACCGTGATTCCGGCAAGGGTGTAGATGTGGATCTGAAGACCTGCCAAACTGTAGATCATCAAGGCGGTCAACACATTGACCGTCAAAGTGAAGACAATGATCAGCATATACCGCCACGACCTGTTGATCAAGAACACGAACATCAACAGAATCAAGATGCAGAGGGCGGTACGGACATAGATTTTGCTGAGTTCCTCGCTGACATACTCAGAGGAATCGTAGGCGATGCCGGCGGTGATTTCCGAAGGGAAGCCTTTCTGAAGCTCCGCCATCCTTTCCTTGACGGCGGAAGCGACAGTCAACAAGTTGGCCGAAGAAGCTATCTCTACCGTCAACGTGATGGTGTTCAAGCCATTGACACGATAGTAACTTGACGGCACCGCTTCCTCATAGCGCCACTGGGCAACGTCCCCGATGTGAATCACACGGCCTTTGAAATTACCTACGGGAATCGATCCGAAATCCTTGTCCGAGGCTTCTTTAAGACGCACCGTCATCAATCCTTCAGAGGTTTCCGTCATTCCGAGGATTTCCTCACGGTAATATGAATTGAAGGCCGCGGCGATCTCGTCAGCGGTGACGCCTATGGACTGGATCTTGTCCGCGTCGAACGTGATCACCCACTGGAAAGGAACACCGCCGTCCACATTGACCTTGTCTACTCCCGGGATGGCGGCCAAATGGCTGAGGACGTGTTCCTTGACATATTTGGAAATCTCCCGGGAAGGGATCCCGCCCTTGACGAGATAGGATATCCGCGAGACCCGTCCGCCGCCAGACAAGGATATTCCCGGATAGGAGACCTCATCAGGAAGGCTTGGGTAAACGTTCCTGATCGCCGAGGCGACCTCGAAGCGCGCCGCGTCCATGTCCGAGCCTTTGCGGAACTTGACAGAAACGGAGCCTGAACCTTTACGTGAAACAGAGGAAATGTCTGTGACATCGCGTATCCCCGCCAAGACTCCTTCAATCTTGGATGTCGCCTCGCTTTCAATGATTTCCGCAGAGGCGTTGGGATAATAAAAAGATACATAGACCGTACGGCCTTCCGTCATCGGGGTGTATTGGATGTTCAGACGCGGCAATGCCGCCAGCCCGACAAGGGACAGCGCCACCATAATCAGAACTACCGAAAATGGAGAAAGTCTATTTTTTCTTTCTTCCATTGTAGATCGAATAATACAACGCCGGCACGACGAACAGGCTGACAAGGGTTCCGACAAGCATTCCCGCGATGATCACCAGAGACATCGGGTACTGGAGGTCCGCGCCCATGCTTCCTCTTGACAGGAACGGGCAGACGGCCAGAATGGTTGTCAATGAGGTCATTATGATAGCCTTCACCCTAAGCGAGGACGCATCAATGACAGCACGCTCAAGACTTTCGCCGGCCTTGCGCATCCGGTTGATCGTGTCTATCTTCAGGATGGAGTCATTGATGACAATACCGGTGATGACAATAAGGCCGATCATCGACATCAGGTTGATGCTGACCCCGAAAATCCATAGAACCAGCAAGGCGACAGAGACATCCACGACAATCTCCGAAAGGATGATCAGCGGCTGGACCAGAGACTCGAACTGGGAGGCCAGAATCAGATAGAGCAGGATTATGGCGACCAGCATTATGATGATCATCTCATCGATCATCTTGCTGTTGGAGAACCAGGAACCAGAATAGCCGACCTCGAAGTCACCATTCTTTCGCACGACGTCACTCACCGCGGCCATCACATGTTTCACGTCCTTCGACGGAACATCGAGAGCCAAAGGGTAGTAATTGTCCTCCGGGCCTGCGACCAAAGTTTTCAAATCCTCGGCAAAGGTTTGCCGCATAAGATTTGAAACCGGAATCCGGGATGTCTCCCCGTCAAGGCCTTTCTTTTCGATGAAAGTGCCATGCAGGATCTCCGAAAGTCCGGCGGCGTTGGAGCCTGTCACGACCGGAACAGTGCTGGTTCCCTGGACAATGTTGAACAGACGGTTCTCATTGAGCGAGTTCCTCAGAATCGACACAAGTTCCGAATAACCGACATCATAAAGCGCAAGCAAGTCAGGATCAGCGACAAACAGAGCGTCAGTCTTTACCGGAGGATCCGCCACGGTCACTCCAGGCAACGTTTCCCTGACCTCGGAGAGCATATTCCTCAACGGTTCGACCTCAACCTCCCTGTTCCTCACTGGGCGAAGGCGCGCCACGAGCGGAGCCTCGTTCCGGGCGAAAACCATGTCGAAGATATTCCCTGAAGCTTCGAATGAATATACCGCTTCCGGATATTCATTCTCCATCTCATCCTTCAATTCGCCCAGCACCTTTTTCAATGTGCCGGCATCTTTGCAATTGACGTAGATGGACGCTTCGGAAATTCCTTGGTCACCACTATGACTCAGAATGAATTGCTGAGAACCGACAAGAGCCGTCATCTGCTCCACGCTTCCGGTCAGTTTTTTCTCTAAATCCCTGATCCGCTCCGTATTACGTTCAATGGAAATGTGTTCGTTCCAGTCAATCTTCATTATCGCGTCCGTCTGGGTCATCTCCGGCAGACGGGATTTCGGCATCTCCAGGAAACAGAACACCAGCCCGACGGTCGAGACGGCAAGAAGGCTCCAGGCGACCGGCCTGTGCCGGATGAACCATTCCATAAGTTTGTCGTCCCAGCGGCGGATCGGTTCGTCAAAGTTGATTTTCTCCAAAAGCGGACTCGGACGGAAGCCGTCAGAACCCTTGAACCACCAGTAATAATAGACCGGAATCACAAGGATGGTCACGATGTAGGAGGTCAGCAGCACGATGGCCACCGACATAGCCTGATCGTAGAACATCGCCCCGGCGATGCCGCTCATGAATATCAACGGAATGAACACCGCGCAGGTTGTCAGCACGGAGCTGAGCATCGCTCCCCTCACCTCTTTCGTGCCCTCAAGGACAGCGGAGCGCAGGTTCCCTTCACGTTGCCATCGGCCGGTTATATTATCGACAAGGATGACCGTGTTGTCAGTCATCATTCCGACTCCGAGAAGCAGACCGGAGAGGGATATAATATTCAGGGTCAATCCGATGGCATAGAAGCAGAGCATCGAGAATATCAGCGCCACCGGCATCGTCAGGATCACCAGCACCGGAGAGCGGAAGTCCCTCATGAAGAGGAATATGATGACGCTCGCCAGAAGGAGGGCGACCACGATGTTCTGTAGCAGGTTGTTGATGGTATATTCAAGAAGCTGGGTCTGGTCTCTCGTGATCTCGAAGCTCAACTGAGGGTAGTCGTTCCGGAAACTGTCCATCAGACCGTTCATGGCCGACTTCAGGTCCGACATCTTCGCCTCGCTCTGCTTGATGACGGCAAGACACACGGCATCCTCTCCGTTCGAGCGGACGAGGCCGGTTCGTTTTGCCGGGTGGACGACGACCTTGGCGACGTCCTTTATCTGAAGAAGGCGGCCTTCCTTCTTGAACCAGAGGTTGGCGATGTCTTCACTGGAGGAAGCCCGGGAATCGAATTTGACATTGTAGCGGTACTCTCCGTCACGGATTGTGAGACTGCCAAGGCGGATGTTGGAACTCTTGACACAACTCTCGAACTCATTCATTGTCATCCCTGCCTGGAGTAGCTTGGACTCATCCGGAATTATGAGAATCTCGTCACTGACAAGGCCGCTGACATCGACCATGGCGACTTCGGAGAGTTGTTCGATGCGTTTGCTGATCACGTCACGTGCGAAGCGGCTCATCTGGGAGAAGGACTCGGTTACGGGGAACAAGTCCGATTGGGCCTCAGGCTCGGTGCGCTTCGACGGGCTCAGCGACCGATTCTGAGGCGGTCCCTGAGCTTGTGGTTCGACAGGCTCAGCGACCGAAGAAGTAATATTCACAAAAAACGCCGGAATGTCCGTGGCGCTGGCCTTCAAGACCTTAGGCCGAGAGATGTCGCCAAGGCTGGACATGGACCGGTCAATCTTCTCGTTGACCTCAATGAAAAGATAATCGATGTCCGAACCGTGATTGAACGTAAGCCGGATCGTACCGCTGCCGTCCTTCGCCTCACTGACGATGTCCTCAAGCCCGTTGATCTGGATAAGCTGCTGGCGCAGAGGCTTCAGCACACTCTCGTCCATCTCTCTGGCCGAAAGTTCCGAGGATGTGGCCTGCACGGTTATGTACGGGATGTCCACGTCCGGAACCAACGACACTGGCAGCAGACGTATGCTGACAATGCCCAGAACAACGATGACAAGGGTTATCATCGTCACCGTTATCGGTCTGTCTATCAGATGTTTCAGCATTGCCTACCTTTTTACCAGCACATCAGAGTTGTCCGCCAGATTGAGATTGCCGGAGACAATCACCTGGTCGCCTTCGTTCAGTTCGGCGTTCCTGTCCTTGTTGGCCTCGACCACGTAGGACTCACCATTGGAATAAAGTATCGTGACATAAGTCCAATGTGCCTTGCCGTCATCCGTGCAGGTGAACAGCACGTCCAGATTGTCCCTGATCACCACCGCGCTGCGAGGCACGACAAGCTGTCCCGGAATCATCCTCTCCACGATCACACGGACGTTCATTCCATCGATCAGCGAGCCGTCGTTCCGGACCTGCGCGGTGACGGAGATCTGCCCCTTCTCATCCACAAGCGGATTGATGGCGGTGACTTTCCCTGAATATTCCTTGGTCTCGTCAGCGAACGGACGGATCCTCACCGGCAGACCGACGGAGAGGAATGAATATTCCGACTCCATCACCGAGAAATCCACCTCCAGCACACTGTCGTCCACAATCGTGCAGAAAGTACCGGACGGACTCTGGTCGAACGGCTTCTGCTTGATGTCAGCGACACGCCCGGAGAACGGGGCATGGAGAACCGTTCCGGCGATCTCGTAGGACGAGCGCGCGAAATCGTTCTTGGCGGCGGAATAGCCGGATTTCATCTTCGCCATGGCCAGCAGGTCGGCGGAAACCGAGGTGGTGTCACCAGCCGAATAACCCTGCCCCACAAGGTAGTCGTACAGATCCAGCTCGGCCTTCTGGAGCGAAAGCCGGGAGGATTCCTGCGACAGTTTCAAGTCGGGACGGTCAACGGTGGCGATGACGGCACCTGAGGAGACATATTCACCATTCCGGACGTTTATCGCCGCGATTTTTCCGGTTGTCCTGAACTGCAGCGCGCTTTTCCGTCCGGCAACCAGTTTTCCGTTGGACAGGAGCTGACGGGCGAAATCCTTCCTTTCCAATTTCACGACAGTGACTTCGTTTATCTGAGGGGTGTAGGTCAGTTTCCCGTCCTTCGTCTCCTCCGTCTTTTTGTTTCCTCCGCAGGCAACGGCCATCATGACGAGGCCGAAGGCAAAAAGGGACGCAAGTATATTCTTTCTCATATTCATTGATTCTGAATCATTCAACCATTTCCTTGACGTTGACGTCGATGTCTTTTCCCGTGATGAAATCGTAGAGGGCGTACTTCCGGAGGGTGTAGTAGTAGATCCAGAAGTTGGAGTAGTCGGTGATGTATTTGGCCATCGCGGACTCGTTGTCGTTCTGGGCGTTGGTGAGGTCGGTCACCGTGGCCGAGCCGCGCCTGAACTTGTCCATCATCAGCTCGTACCTTTCGGAGGCTATCTCCATCGCCTTGCGGGAAGCCATGCACTGCTGACGCTGGTTGTTGAACTGGCCGACGGCGGTGAATATCTTCCTGCGGTAGTCGTTCTCGCTCTGGAGGTTCTGCGCCTTGACGACCTCCTCGGCGGCCTTGGCCTTCTGCACCTTTCCCTTGCCAAGCCCCCAATCGAAGATCGGCACGCTGAAAGTCAAACCCACAACCTCCTGGTTCAGAAGATCCTTATAGACATCCGGCAGGCCATTGCCGGTCTGGGACAGGCCGAAGCGGGCGTTAAGGCTCATCGAGATGCCCCTGTCCGCCTTGGCCTTCGCCACATTCGAGGCGGCGTTCAATTCATTTATCTGATTGTCAAGGGAGAACGTCGAGTTTTTCAGTGCCTTTTCCATCACCAGATCGTAATCCATCAGAATGTCCGGCAGGGCATCGTCCACCACCGGTTCCACCTCCACGGACTCATCATAGCCCAGAATCGAGTTAAGGTACATCTGCGCCTGACGCACGTTGACAAGGCTCTCTCCGATCGAGATGCTGTCGTTGAGAGCCCGGAGTTCCAGTTGGAGATATTCCGCCCTCGTGACGCTTCCAAGTCTCATCCTTTCCGCCGCCACGGAGCGCATCTTCCCGGTGTTCTCGTAGTTCGACCTCACGACCTCCTGGTTCTTAAGGGCCTGGACGAGCGAGAAATATGCCGACACGGCATTGATCGTGACCTGCTCCATCGACTCGACGTAGCGGCGACGGCCACGTTCATATTCCTTAGGCTCAATCAGTTTGTCCCATTTGAACTGGTTGTAGGAGAAAAGCGGCTGGACGTAGCGGACCGTGACAGGCTGGGAGTACCAGGTCAGTTTCTTGTTGAGTCCGAACTGGTCGATGCGGGAAAGGTCGGAATAGACATAAAGCCATCCGCCGGTGAAGGTTATGTTCTGGGCGACCTGAAGCCCGAGGCTGTTCTGGAGGTTGTAGGTGCTGGCGTAGCGGAAGGAGCCATCCTCGTAGCTTTGCAGCAAGGTGAGCGACCGGTCGAAGTTCATCAGGTTGCCGTACAACACAAGCGAAGGCAGACGGCTCGCCTGATAGGAGCGGTACGCCCAATAGGTCGAAACAAAGGCGTGCTTCGCCTCCAGCGCCGCCACCGACTGGCTCCGCGCCGTCCCGATCGCCTCCGAAAGCGACATCCGCCGCTGCGCCCCGAGAGGCGTTGCCCCAAGAAGGAGAATGAATATGCCGACCGCAGCCGTGGTTATTCTATGGTTAAGGTTCATCGTGTTCTAACCTTTTAGTGCTTGCTAATTTACTGAATATTTTCCGTTATCCGCCTTTATGATTATAGATTTCGTTCACCGGATCACGATTCCGACAATGTACTCCTCCGGCACAAGGCCGAAGTAGCGGCTGTCGCGGGAGTCCAGAACGTTGTCGCCGCCGAGGAAATACCAATTGTGTTTGAAGGTATATTCATTCAATGGTACCTGCCCAAGGAAGACTTGTCCGCCATTCTCGCTCAGGCGCCTACCAGTCTCATACAATATAGGTCTGCGCCAGGTCCTGTAATTGTCAGCATTGATCTCAATGGTGTCTCCTTTTCTCGGGACGGGCAGCGGTCCGAAATCACGTATCGTCCAGCCAAGCTTTTTGTTCACCTGCATAGCCTTTAAGACAACGCCCGCATCCAACAGAACCGAATCCGGAGTTTCAGACAAGATCCGCTGGTATTTCGGATCACCTATGTGTCCACCTGTCCGGGGATTAACGTAATAGCCATTCTTTATTCTCACCGTATCTCCCGGCACGGCATAGCAACGCTTCAGATAGACATAGTTTATCCGGAATGTGATCGTGTCCTTGGATCTCGCATATGGATAGTTCGCGACCACAAGATCACCAGCCTTTACCTTTGAGAATCCCGGAAATCGAAACGAGGACAACGTCGGTTTAGTAAAATCATAGTCAGTATAAATCCGTGCCCCCATTCTGAGTTTGTTCACCCGCACTCGTTCTCCACTATGGAGAACCGGTTCCATCGACTTACCTGTCACCACGAAAGTGTCACTTATCAAGACTCTGTTAATGTAGTGGAGGACAACAAGCGCTATTACTGATGATAATATAATCAGTGATAGCCTCTTAATCTTTCTTATGCTCATCATAGTACTTCCTTGCTCTTTCATTTAGGTCACGCATTGACATATTCCTATCATTCACCGGAAGGGACAACGCTTTCCGTGCATAAGCCAACGCCTGTTCCGTGTTGCCTTGCCTCTCTTTCATCTCCATCAGCAAGATGTAAGGGTACAACCGTGACGGCACCATATTGTGCGAATGAATATAATTGCGTTCGGCCAGCTCATAGTCCCCAAGGGCTTCATGGTTTTTCCCTATGATGTTATAAAACATTGGATCCGATGAGATTAACGCGCCCTCTCTCAGAATCACGTTGCTTTCTTCGTAACGACATTCTTTATGTAGTGCATAGCCATAATCATATAGGTAACGGAAATTCCTACGGAGTTGTGGGTATAGAATGGCCAACCTGTCCGCCATGCCATCAAAAATCCCAAAATTAGTAAATCTCCGCTCCTCAAGCCATTTGCCCTCAGCGTATTTCCGCTGCCTGTTTTCTGGTAACCATATCAGCATTAGCCCAGTAGCTATAACAATAAAGGTTGAAGCCAAAATCAATCTGGTTCTTTTACCGACTTTCATGTTCTGGCCAACCGCTGCCCCTAAAAAAACGCCCAAAAGCAATCGTAACTGCCACACATCCAAAGGATATGAAGCCATCGCGAATGTGCCCCACGCCACGAGCCCAAATGTCAATGAAGAATCTGAACGGCATAGCATCATCGTTCCGAGAACAATGACAGCCACCGACAACAACAAGCCAAGGATCCCGAACTCCATTCCCATACGAAGATATTCATTGAACGCATATTCGGGGCATCCGGCGATCCTTACCCTCTCTTGACTGCGCTCTTCCGCCTCAAAATATTCCGCCTGCGCATCACCGTATGCCCCGAGAGCTTTCCCGAATCCGTGCCCTGTCAGCGGTTTGTCCGCTATGGCCCGCAGTTCCATCTCCCAAATGTGGAAACGGCCAAGCGCCGAGTCCTTCTTGAGGCAAAACGCTCCCGCACCGACAACAAAGGCCACAGCTACAACAGACAAAATCAACCATTTATGCGATTTAAAATATGACTTTGATTCCGTATCGATCAAGGCGAAAGCAACAGCAGACACGACCAGCGCGACAAAACCGGCCCTGCTCATTGATGCGGGCAGGACGACAATGCCCAGACATCCGGAAACAGATGATAGCCAGAATAGTATTCTGTCATACAGGCTTCCGGAGTCACGCCACCTCCACGCGGCCGCAAAAACCACGGCTATGCAGACAGCGAGGAACCCGCCATAAGGACCGGAATTAGCGAAGTCTCCGGTCATAGGGCACATACTGTTATGAGAGATAGCGATTCCATGCAACTGCATAATCCCAAGCACCGACTCGTAGGCAAGCCATAGCGACAGCGCAGAGACGACTATACGTTCAGCCACCTCTCGCCGACAGACGAACAAGGCCAATGAGAAGAGAACTGTAGCCAGAAAAACCACAACACTAATTTACCGCCTGGATCAATCCAACTTGAACCGATATACCATCAGAGAGCCATCCTCTTCGCCACCAATGATTTGAGAATAATAGTATGGAGCGATGTAGCCGACGACCTTGAACCCTTTCGGAATCTCACTATCTGACATCAGTTTTCCATCCTTGTACACCTGAAGTCCGTCGTATTCTGAATCCGCTCCTTTCTTATAAGACCTGAAACATACTCCGGTCTCGTCAATATATTCAATCCAGTAATAGTATCCTTTTTTCGTTATGTTTGTCCTATAGGCATTCATCTCGTCCAAAGAACCGAACCGTTCATAGTCCGTGTCCATATTAACACCTGAGCGTCCGAACGCAAACTTCGGCTTACGGTTGTGATCAAAGACATAAACCAAGGAGTCAGCGGCGAAGCCCACGTACATATTATCCTGGTCGTCTATGTCAAACATCACAAAATCCAAAGCCCTGTACTTAGCCCTGTCGTCACTGAACATAGATGGCAGCCCTTGAATCTCTGACTTTAACGCTTTCCCCTCAGTCATATCCACAACTCCGATGTGGCAAACATCCTTCTCATAATCAGGACCAAACATAAAATCCGCATCATCTGTTATCAGGCCTTCATAGAGTTTACCCTTATGGAATCTGGCGATACAGTCTTCCGGTGTTGTGTAGGCAAGGAATTCTGACGGGGCATATTCCTTCTGTTGGTCTTTCACGATAAGGAATCTGTTGACTGCGGTCAAATCTTTTGAGAAGTACTCGAAATCCAGACTTGATCCCGCAATCGCAAGTTCACCATCACCAGACATCGTGCCTATCATATAATGCTTGATTATTGACTCATTCGACGCTCTGCCGTTGCCAAGAGTCCTCTTTATAAGATGCCCCTCCGCATCGAACCTATAAAGCCAACCATAGAATATGTCCAGACAGCATATTCCTTGGCCCTCCTGCGCCCACGAGAAAGACTCTCCGGAATAGCGCACGGAATCCAACTGAAGCTGTTCCAGCCGCACACTGTTATAAGCGGGAGCACCATCACTTACAATCCTGCGCATTGAATCATAAACGTTATCACCGTCGGCGCACGAACCCAACAGCAATGCTAACGTCAATATGGAAGCTGCCGATGGCAGCCTCCATACGCTAAGATTACTTCCTTTCATACAAGAACAAGAAGATTAGCAGTTCCCGTCATAATCCCAGCAGTGGGCATTCTCACCTCCGGCGCAGGTATCTCCGCCGTTTGAGGCTTTGCACCCTCTTCCTAAGAATGAGCCACAGCGGCAAGTAACCACTGCTCCGCCTTCACTACTGGCCAATGCCTCTACCGACTCCGTAAAAATCATCTCAAGGCCAGCGCCTGCCTTCTTTGTGCCAACAACAAATGTCACTGTTGTCGCGGCGATTACTGCCAAAGCAGCAATAATTATGAATTTCTTCATATCTGAAAGATTTAAAACACGTGAGGAAATCCCCCTCACCGGGCAATAATCATTCTACGGTTCCGCTTACATTCACTTTAATCTTATGGTTCGTACCAATCACACTCATAATGACATATTCGGAGTAATCACCTTTTATGTCAGGGCGAGCCGTGATAGTATATTCACACCGACCGCCTGATTTAAGATAAATGCTACGAGGAGTGACATTGATACATTCACACGAGGTCATCATTTCAATAAGTATATCTTTCGAATAATTATTTTTGATTTTGGAATAGATAATCTTAGGGTCACCAACACGCAATCGAGAAAATCTAAAATTGCGTTTTGTCTCCAGAGAATCCATTGGGACACAGCCTGAATCAACAAAGAAAGGCAACCTGATCATATACATTTTCTCCTCTGTATTTGTTTCCAAGACCACGTGTATCAAGTTATCCCTTATCTTATTTCTTGTGTCGATAATAAGATTAAGCGCTATAGTATCGGCCGGAGCTGCGGACATCGCACTAATCTGATAATCCGTGCAAGTACAATCTGGATTAATATCAAAAAGGAACAATGTATCCGAACCGGTGTTTATTATCTCATAACCAACTTTCAAGGTGTCTCCTTGGGTAATACGGATATTTGTGACGGTATCAGAAATCATCATTGAAGTCAAAGCCTTTTGTTCATATGGCAAGGCTTGAGTATTCTTCATCAAGGATATCGATGATGATTTGTTCACCATACATAACAATATAGCAATCCATAAAACTGCCAATACGGTCACCGATGCCAACAAACACTTTATTACTTTATTTTTCTTCATCACTTCAAGAAATTACACCAAATAAAACAATCACCTCCACACTGGCCGCTCCGCATCTTCAGCATACGTGAATATTCTATTCTGAACACCTCTTGTAAGTCCTTCAATGAAATACAGCTTATCTGCCGGAATATCATTTATCTGCACATAAACATCTTCCGCATCAAGCATACAATGCGTAGTCCATCCTTTCCCGTTCCACCAAGACACCCGGTAAGTATCTTCTGGAACAATCGCATTCCCATCACCTCTTCGAATATATGAGATATGATCCAACAAAACGGAACTTCCGGCATCCATTACACCTCGTGGATCGTCACGCCTTGCGGAGAAATATGTCAAGGGATCCCCATCAAGCATATAAGACAAGGAATCAATATCATACCTTAACTTTATTCTTCCACCACCCTTCTCATAGAAATATAGTTCCGCCATATCCGATAAGGATCTCCTATCCGAAACGAAGCGCCAATATCTGTATGCCTTTTTCTGTTTTACGGGGACAATTCCAGAAGTGAGTTCCCAGTCTGGCAAAACACACACTGTGTCAGCCTTTGAAAACATAACATTATCAGAGCCCAGCAGCATACCTCCGTGAAGACTTGACTGAGAAAGCATCACGTGCTGGAACATTGGATATTTTCGATATAATTTAAAACTGATCGTCTCGTTTACATCTTTTCCGGCTCCACCAATATATGATACATCTCCAAAGCCATCGACAAAAAAAGGATCGCTGACAGGGGTAAGGGTATCATTTGAATATCCGAACGCCATATATGTTATATTCCTTCCCATATTTTTGAAAAAAGCCTTACCAAACCTAACCCGCCCCCACGATACTGGCTTCCATTCAGAATTATCGAACACACATATATAAACATCCTTATTTGAGAGTTTTACGCCATTCCTCAAGTCTATTCTCAAATCCACGGTTTCCTGATAGTCGTGTGTGACATCCTTGAAAAACGGGGAATCATACATTTGAGGGACTCTTCCTGAATTTCTATTCAACAGAGCCAAATAATCCTTGTTTGGCGCATACGTTCTACGAAAGACTTTGGCAAATTTTGCCTGAGCGTAATGAGGATAGTCCGGATTTATTCCAAATGACGTAAACACTGTACTACGTCCTCTTATGTTAGGAAACACATTCCAATAATGGCCATACTTACGATCTGAAAATTGAGGTGTATAATCCATTCCGACAGGGATGCCCTTACTCCTCATAATCAGAATTCCATTATTCATATATTCATCACAAGACGCTCCTGGCAATTTCACAAAAACAGATGGGGAATAAATTGGATACCCGTGACCGGAATGAATCCATTTCTGTTTAGAAATCATCGGAATTAGTTTATTATTAACCCGCGTGATCGCAGCGCGTGGGTTTCCGATAAACTCATCGCATTCATTCAAATGGTCAATGAAACCGCGTGCGAAGTCCGATAGGCTGTCACGCCAGTTCATCAACGGCTGATTGTCTGAACAGGTGTAGGGCAGCAGCCATTCGCAAAATTCATCGAATGTCAAATGCCGGGCCCACTCACCATTCCGCCACTGATCGAACGCTGTCTCGATGTCGTGAATCAGATAATCTGCCGATATGTAATTCAGGTCGAAATCATAATATATCCGCCCGTCATACTTTTCCTTCAGGGCCTCAAGGGAGTCCAGGATCGAAAGCGAGCCATCAGAGGCCGAGAGAGTACGATCCGCCTCGTCCCAATATTCCTTATAGGCACCACGCATTGACTTATGCCCCGGCATATTCCCTATCAAAAAACGGGAGGCGGCTATTTTTTCCTTATCTCCAGTCTTTTCAAAGTATCGCAGAACACGCTCCAACTCGCTTCTGTTGTCTCCTGCCAACCTCAGCGCGACATCCACTTGATCATAAGAGCAAGAGCAGACGGCAAGCACGGCAAAAACAATCAAGCATTTAAGCGAGTCGGGCATATTCCTGAATTATTATGAAGATTATTCCTCAGAATCATTATCAGTGAAGAACACGGCGTAGTAGTTATGCCCGTTCTCCGTTGTGATGTCCATTCGGTAGGCAGAATCAGGTTTGACCGGGATTATCATCCGCCCTGCGGCACTGTTCCCTACATAGTTCTGGATTTCACCTGTGGTCTGATTCTCAAGCACAACATCCACCGTTCCGAGATTCGACAGAAACGACAATTCAACGCTGCTCGTAAATGTATAATAGAAACATTCTACCAGAACCTTTGCTGGAGCGCGATTTGTCATCGTATTGGGTTTTTGCTTCTCAACAACAGCTATTACCTTAAGATCCTCACCACGAGAATGCATTGGACAACATATCAACAGAGCAAGTGATAATATTAGTAATATTTTTCTCATAAACTTAAAATTATATTTCGCAAAGTACGGCATAAAATCCCATTCCACAATGAAAAATAGTCTTAACAAGCCTATTCGCAGTGTGCTGTATATTAGCACATTAGCATGTTGTTAAGATTAGCGAATCTTAACAACATGCCTTAACCAAATAAAAATCAAACAATTACCGAATTCGCAACACACAGCAGGGCTGTCAAACGCCTATCATTCAAGACATTAATCTATTGACATCAGGTATATTTCCTTATTTTCTGATGAAATCGCAGATATTTTCTCTTTCAGGCGGCAGCGTTTAGTATAGACGCTAGATGAGGTATACCCCATAACTCTCGCTATCGTCTTAGCGTCAAAGCCGAGAATCCATAGTGCAATAAAACGAAAATCACTCTCGGTGGCAGAAGGCATATCTTTACGAAACTTCGTCATCAAATCGTTCATATTTTCGTTTATCATTGATTCCAACTTTTTCTGATTGCAATCATATACTACACTAGACAAGTCCTTGACCTTAGAATATATCCGTTCCTTTTTCTTATCACTTTCAGGTAATTCAAGATATATGGAACACAGATCTTTCAGTTTGGCAAACTGACGCTTATAGGTTAATGCGTACTCTTGTCGCAAGCGTTGAATGTTATGCTCATTCTTGGTCAATTTCTCAATGCGTTCTGTCATTAAGGATAATTTCTGTTCTGCCTCCATGCTCGTTATCTGCATATTTGACAATTCAGATCTAACCGTCTCCTTCTCTCTTTCTAATTGTCTTACCTTCTCACGGTACTTGTCATTAGTCATCCTTTCTTCTGACAAACGATAGTTCACGTCATTATTTATAGACACCATCTCTTCCAATCTAAGCAACCACTTTCTCTTTTGTTGCAAATAAACTGTCAGTACTACAAAACCAGCTATCACACCAATCAAAATGATAATCCAAATATCCAGTTTCCTGATTCTATTTTCCCGTTCTAACAACCTTGATTTTGATTGGAAATAATCAGATTGAGCAAGTGCCACCGATTGGTTAACGGTGGAGACCACAATAGAATCCTGAATGGCGACTGTCTTTTCCAAGAAATCCAAAGCCTTTTCATTGTCACCACGACGCTTGGAAATACGATATTTCCATACGTATAAAACAGCAGGATTATTGCTAATACTATCCAATTGCGAAAATATCCTATCAGAAGCAGTCTCGTATCCAAGCAAATCCAAAGCATATGCATATACACAATAGTCAGACAAACCCGGTTGCCACCCCATTTCATTGACAGCCTTAGTAAATAGTTCCACACTCTGGCGAGGGTCTGCCTCTGGTTTTCTCAAACAGATCGCAGCCTTGTTTACAAGTTGCTGAGCCAAAACAGAAGAATCTCGACATTGCATGGAGAAGAACTTAGCATAAAGGCTATCTGACTTCTCCCAATCATTATTTTCAGCATAGTAAAAAGCCAAACTGCCCATCGTTATCCATACACGAAGCGAGTCACCGGCTTTTTCAAAATTCCGAATAGCTTCTTTTGAATAAGATATATTCTCTAAATAGTTGTTATTTCTAGCATAAACGTCTGAAATAGCAGATAAAATTAATCCCCTAAAAACATAGTCTTCAGAACTTTCTGAAAGTTCCTTTGACCTTATGAAACTGCCTATCGCAGACAATAACTCACCTCTATTGAACTGTATGACTCCCCAATAATAGTACATCTTCATCTTGTCGTCTTTGGAGCCGTGACGCTCGTAATAGTTGGCAGCAGGCTGTATCACATGCAGGTCCGTAGTATCGATCCAGTTCCTGTTCAAGGCCATCGTGTAAAGTAATGAGTACCTCGCGCGCTGCGCCTTGGTCTTAATGTCCAGCGTGTCGATTGACTCCAACGCGGCCAGCGCACTGTCTGGTTTTGTCCACATAACATCCTCGGCGGAGTCCATAATCCGCCCTGCCTCCCGGCTTACGCAGGAGGAGAATAACATAGCGGCGACCGCCGCCGCAACCAGTCTAATGAATATTCTGAATAGTCTCACGACACAGATAAGCGCCCCCTAATGAGCGATTACCGCACAAAAATAATCATTTTTCTCTTGAGAGCATTCACGCCCTTAAGGGAAATCCAGCAAAGAATCACCACCATTGCAGGCTGCTCCTATGATCGACCGCAAGTCCTCACCCACATCAAATGAGATCCTCTCAGGTCTCTCCTTACGACTTTAGATATTCAATACTGTACTCCCGAATATGGTCTTCCTCATCAACCGTCAATAAGGATCCGGTCTTACTGTCGATGTCATATTTGGTAATATTCGAAGGCAATGGTATTCGGAACAATGGACTGCCATCCCAGGCATAGCCGTGGATTTCCTTTGTCGTCTCACTCACACGTTCATCGGTGTACATAACAGAGAAGTAACTATCATTCAATGACAAACCTGTATGATAAGTGCATAATTGAGGCGACTGCTTTTCAATGACACGGATGTCAGGCATAGTCTTTCCATAGCACAATGTGTAACCGCCATCGCCCTCAACAGGATATACCTGAACAAAATTCAACAGACACATCGCCTCAACAATAAGATGACGAGAGCTGTTATAACCAACTGTTCCTGAAAACAAATTAATATTATAGCCATCATTATTGCTTATCTGACAGGAGTTTAACTTGAGCATTGGCTGGCTCATACTTTCTGTTCCTTCGACATTCCGGACATAACGTTCCAAACAAGTGCCATTCTGAACCATTCGCTTCATAAAGCAACGGGATCCGTCCAAAGGCAGCGCCGTGAAGAGTTCCTCCCCGCTTTTAAACTCACGTTCTTTTAAAACAAGATCTTTATTCATAATGGACTCTGAAAGATTCACCTCTATAAGACGGTCAGAATACCGGTCCACAAAACGCATCATATATGAGCCAGATTCGTTATCCAGGCTCAGAGAACTTCCGAATAATGGAAATAACAATTCTTTCGGTCCTCGTCCCTTGGTGAAAAAGTCTCCTTTGCGCTCCAGACAATGGCGATCGTACAAGTGAAGCAACCGGTCCGTCCCCAAAGTCGTGACAACCAACAAAGAGTCGCAATAACGGGCTCCGATAATCCCCATCAAGTCAAGATCTATTTCCCTTGGCTTGAGTCCGGAAAGAGAAATCTCATAGAAATCACTTTCCTCCACTGTGACAACCTTATCCAACGAAGGGCAGTATGAATCACTACAACCAGTGGCCAATAGTAATATGGCCAACATAATAGCATAAATTGATCTCATTTGTTATTATCAAATTACAAGTTTATTTGAGGCATCTTCTTTACGGCTTTCCATCGCCCCAAGCGCTATTCCCACAAATATCGGAAAAATATTTCCACAAATACCGGTTTTTTTACATCTTTGCATCCAACCACCAGTACTCATACGCAACGTTCACCAAGCCGCAAGATAGCTGCAAGGCAAAGCCTAAAGCAGATAATACAGCGTTCTTAACAAACTACTTATTAAATGGTTAGAGCACCATACGGTAACTTATTTCAGCTTGTACAACACCAAAATCGGATTCGAATCTTCCGTCACATCCGGAACCAACTAAAGCCTCATATTCCTCCCGGGACATATTCATTATTTTTGAATATGGCAATGTCCGCTCTCCGAAATCAAATTCAATGTAAGGACGCACCTCCGTTCCCTCCAATGAATACAGGACGTTAGATAGAGGGAAGTAGAAATATTCCTTCCCGGCCCAAGAGGTGAAGCCTGAAGTCAAAGACACCGGGAAAGGCTCCTTTGTCGGGAAAAAGCCTTTCACAAGGTGATCCATTTCTTCATTGACAAGAATAAGGCTGTTATTGTCCGGATTCTTAAGGTAGGAATAATAAAGCCAGAAGCCATCCTTTGTCCTTGCGAATCCGCTCGCACCTGGAGTACCAACTCAATCATTGTCAAGCCGATGCGGTTCCAGGTGCGCGGAGTTTTTCACACCTGGAAGTCTTAGGTGCCAATAGAACACCCTGTAGCGAAGCCACCAACTCTCAGGTGTGCGAATCTGTTCGCACCTGGAGTACCAACTCGATCATTGTCAAGCCGATGCGGTTCCAGGTACGCGGAGTTTTTCACACCTGGAAGTCTTAGGTGCCAATAGAACGCCCTGTAGCGAAACCACCAACTCTCAGGTATGCAGATCTGTTCGCACCTGGAGTGCCAACTCTATCTCTGTCAATCGGATGCGGTTCCAGGTGCGCGGAGTTTTTCACACCTGGAAGTCTTAGGTGCCAATAGAACACCCTGTAGCGAAGCCACCAACTCTCAGGTGTGCGAATCCGCTCGCACCTGGAGTGCCAACTCTATCACTGTCAATCGGATGCGGTTCCAGGTGCGCATGGTTTCTCACAACCAACCGCGGGTCCGAACTCATATCATATGATAAAACAGAAGAACCAGAGAACCGCTGTCAAGAGCATTCTCGGCATCCTCACCGGCCTTCTGGAAGCCTGTGGAGACGATAAAGTCATACATATCCCTGTCCTCAAGCACACTCACGAAAGAATCGGCATAGCTGCAAACTGGTTCCAGCATACAGTTCCGGCCTCCATTTTCCGGATTGGAGACAAAACCATTTGTGTTTGAGCCATAAAGGCAATAACCGCCACCGGCATCTTTTGTCGTGATGTCACAAAAAAGATAATCTCCGCAAACAATCGGCACAGAGCCCAAATGCGTGAAGCTGTTTATTAGGGACACATCATTCTTGTCTTTACGGGATGCTTTATTCTCGAAATCAATCCCGACTGTTTCAATGATCTCACCATTGCCGCGATCCAGAACATAATATGCGTCGTTGCCGTAGGAGCAGAACAAGATCTTGTCCCTGTAAGTGGAGAAAAAACGACCATAGCCGAAGGCATCTGAGCCTTCTTTTTCGCCATAGCCAAGCATCTGTATTTTGATATTCAAATCATTGTCTGTCACAAACAAGCGATATGGCGGTTGCTCTTTTGACAATTTTCCGCCCGCGGTGACAAACGCGAAAATAAGGTCGCCATTTGACAGCACCTCAACGTCCCAAGCGACTATAGGCATCTCTCTGGATGCTTTATATTCCCCCGTCAACGGATCATAGGCAAGCAACTTCTTGCCGATATTGTCCAAAACGTAAAGGTTATCAGAGTCCACCGTGAAACTTTTGACCTCAAGATATTCACCAGGCCCTCTGCCCTGCCTGTCAAGGACGAAACAAAGCTTGCCGTTCATATCATAGGCCAGAATCTTCCGGGAGCTATAGTCAGCGATATAAATCAGATCATTATAAAAAGCCACCTTATCCACAGAGCCCAGCAACGTGTTGTCTCCCGCTTCCAATGGAAGAAAAGTAACCTCTTTGACATATTCAGGAATATCCGGCCGTATCTGCGACTCCCTGCATTCAATGGTCCTGTCAACCGCACAGTCACTCTTTGTGCCTTTGCACGACACAACCATCAACAGACTTAGTAATATTATTACCCCTTTTCTCATAGCTTTCAAGCAGCATATTCAAAATCGTCTTTAGTCGTTGCTAAGTTAGATATAATTCTCGAGAAAAACATTAGCTTCGCCGGACAGCCAAAAACGTTTTGTTGTGAACAGACAACTTACCACAATCTTGACCTTGGGCATTTTGGCTTCCATGGCGATCGGATGCACCGGTCATAAGGTGAATGCGGACGGCAATGTGGCCGTGGAGTTCAACAACACCATCAATCCTTTGGCGGAAAACATTTCCTCAATCGAGTTGATACCATTGGAAACAGACAGCGAGCATCTGGTCGGCGGCGTCACAGACCTGACCATCGCCGGGGATTCCTATATCGTGATGGATCTGATCAACAACAACATATTCCGCTATTCCGCTGACGGAAAATTCCTTGGGCGCATCGGACAGAAAGGCAACGGGCCCGAGGAGTATATTCGAATAAATGACATCCAGTACCGTGACGGAAACCTTTGCGTCTTTTCAACCCCTTCGAAACTTCAAAGATTCTCATTGGACGGGAATATGATCGACTCGAAGATATTCCCGGAAATGGATCTTGGATCAATGTCTTGGCTGACGGATGAAGGCGTGCTGACATATTACGGTTATGGAGCAGGATTCCTATTATGGCCTGCTGAGCGGCGGTGACTGGCATTGGTTCAGCGCTGGCAAACCTGGTCAGGATGTGTTCGCCGGTTCATTCAAGGAGATGAAAGACGGTATCATCTACTGTCTTCTGGAGCCAGCCACGATCAGCACGTTCCCGTCCTCCCTCAAGAAACGCCTCAGCAATCCTGAGATCCTGAACAACATAAACGAAGAGGACAACCGCGTCATCGCAAAGCTTTATCTTACGAAATAACAGCCACGTCTGAAACCACTGAAACATGGATGCGATAATTCATTACCGCATCCATGGTGGTTGATGAAAACAATAATGTTTAGTTGGTTATCACGGACTATTCGTCCTCATAGACATCACCGGTCAGGAACGAGGTTGTGAAGACACGTCCCGACTCCGTGGTAATGTTCATCGTGTAGCAAGAATTGGAAGACACAGGCATCATCATCACCCCTGCGGCACTGCTGCCGGAATATTCATAAGTCTCGCCCGTCGTCATATTGTCCAGCGTGACAAACACGTTTCCAAGGTTAGACTTGAAGGACAGCTCTACCATATTCGTCAAGGTGTGGTAGTAACCGTCTATAGGGCATTGCGCCAAAGAACGGTTCGTGGACGAGGATGGCTTTGTGTTTTCCAGGACGATCAACACAACAAGCGTCTCGTCCTTACTCTTACACGGAGAATACGTTTGACTGATGAAAGTCAGCGCGAGCAGCGCAAATAAAACTTTTCGCATAATTGGTTTTATATTTGGTTTTCGCAAAGGTCGCAAGAAAGAGCATTATTTCAATGAAAAAAAGTATTAACAGCCGCCATCAGTATATTATTAAGACACAATGAATTAAGCCTATGTTAAAGTCAAGAATCTCAACACATGCGCATATCGGGCTCAATTTCAGACAGTTATACTGGCAGGAAAGAATAATGGATTCCTGAACAAATTAAATATCAGACTTTTACGTTTGTCAACCTATAAAGTCAAGGTAAAAATCCTTGTTCTCAGAGACGATTTCGGAGATCTTGGCCCTCATACGAGCCCGTTTCGTATAGACACTCTGCACCGTGTAGCCCATGATGCGGGCGATGGTCTTGGCATCAAATCCGAGGATATTCAGTGCGATGAAACGGAACTCATTGTCTGTAGCGTCCGGCAAATCCGCTCGCAGCTTCCCCATGATTCCGTCCAGATTCTCGTCTATCATCCGCTCCAGTTTCTTCTGGTTGCAATCATCAATCACACTGACAAGCCTCTTCACCTTCGCATAGATTCTCTCCTTCTCCTTTCCGCTTCCTGCCGTCTCCCAATATTCCACACATAGATCATTCAATTGGCTGTACTGACGCTTGTAGGTTGAAACATACTTCCTCCTGAGATTCCTCAAGGCAAGTTCCTTGTCCGACAAAGCATCGTGCTCCTTGGAAAGCCTGGAGCTTACCTCCTCGTTGATCATGGACATCTCGCTCATCCGCCTCACCCACTTTCGTTTGCCGTGCATATAGACCGTGATGACAACAAACAGGCCGATCACCGAAAGCAAAACGACAATCCATCTGACAAGAATCTGCATGTCATGGTCTTTTTCCATCATTTCTGACTTGGTCTTGAAATAATCCGACTGCGCTTGAGTGACGGATTGGTTCAAAGTGGCGTTCAATGATTCTTCCTGCAAGACCACAGACTGTTCGAGCATATTCAAAGCCTCCTGAAACTTTCTCCGATGTTTGAGCACACGGTACTTCCAAATCATTAACGGAACAGAGCCGTTCACTCTCTCCTCCAATTGGGAAAAGATGCTGTCCGCCGCACGATGGCAGCCTATATTGTCCAAGGCATAAGCAAAAGAGGCATAATCAATCGCGGAAGGTTTCCCACCATATTCATCAACCGCTTTCTGAAATATCGCCACGCTTTGCCTCGGATTTGGCTCCGGACGGAAAAGAGAGTATCTGGCGATATTGAACAAATGTTCAGCCAAGACCGCGGTGTCATGCGGAGGACTGGAAAGGAATATCGAATAAAGGCTGTCCGATTTGTCCCAGTCCTTGCAATCCGCATAGTAAGAAGCCAGACGTCCTGTCGTTATCCAAGTCCTGCAGGAATCACCCGCCTCACTGAAACAGTCAAGAGCCTCTTTTGAATATCTGATCTTTTCGGGGAAATTGTTGTTCTGCGCATATACATCCGAAATGGCGGAGGAAATCAAGCCTCTGAAGACAAGATCGACAGAACGCATTGAATATTCCTTCGCCTGCATATAGCATTTGACCGCGGAGAGATAATCGCCTCCATTATAGTAAAGTCTGCCAAGATAATAGTACGACATCATCCGATCGGTGTCAGAGCCGTGGCGATCATAATATCTGACCGCCAGGCTGAGGACACTGATGTCAGCCGTGTCGATACAGTTTCTATCCAGAGCCATCGCATAAAGCAGGGAGAATCTTGCGCGACTCGATTCCGGCCTCAATCTCAACGTGTCCACAGACCCAAGCACAGACAGCGAGCTGTCCGGCCTTGTCCAGATAAGGTTTTCCGCAACGTCCAACGCATAGTCTGTCTCCTTGCCTGAGCATGAAGAAAAAGCAACCACGGCAAATGCGGACACAACAAAAGTGTTGAATATCCTGAATAGTTTCATGGTGCGAAAATATGAAAATATCCAGGAGAGGAATTGCAACCAAAGGTTATTGGTTACAAGTTCAAGTTTCAACGAAATAAAAAATCCGGTCACTTCGAGATGTTCAGTGACCGGATAACTTTATGACCTGCCTGTTAATATGGGCTGAAATCAGAAGGAATAGGCTCCAGGGCCGATGCTGTGGATCTCGTAGCTGGAGTCGTCCTGCGGGTCAAGGATGGCGACATCCGTGTTTTTCGGGACATAGACCGTGGCGTGGGTTCCAAAAGGGATCCGGCCTTCCATGCGTACCTTGTCACCGTCCACCGTGACTTTGGAGACCAACGTTCCGTAAGGAGTCGCCGTCGTGTAGGAGACTTCGCCCAGCTCACGGACTGGAACCGGACGGATGATGATGTGCTTGTAGCCAGGCTCTTCCGGATCAGTGCGCACTCCCGCAAGCATCCTGTAGAACCAGACGAGACCGCCACCGAACATCGGATGGTTGCGCGAATCGTTGCCGTTCCACTGCTCCCACGTGGTTGTCGCACCCTGCTCAAGCCACCATCCGAAGCTCGGGAAGTCCTTTTGGTTGAGGAGCGTCCAAGCGACATCGTTCATTCCGTTCAGGGCAAGCGTCTCATAAAGGAAGCGGTGAGCGACGAATCCCACATTGACATGGCCGTTGTACTTGACCATCAGCTCGTCGCGGAGTGTGGCGCGCACATCCTCAAGTCTCTCGCGGGGAACACCCATGTACAAGGCATAGACATTGGAGCCGAAATCCCCGTAGCTTTTTGTCTCAGGATCGTAGAACCGTTTGTTGAAGGCGTCACGGATTCCTTCGGCCTTGGCGGAATAGGCGGCGGCTCCCGCCTCGTCTCCAAGCACCTTGGCCGCTTTCGATGTGATGTCGGCGCACAACCAATAGAAGAATGTGTGGACGAGTTCGTCCTGAGGCAGGCCGAATGCCGGAGCCCAGTCGCCGAGGTTGTACCAGTAGAGAGGCGCGCCCTGAGGCGTAGGCTTGTGGAAGGACGAGGTGCCGTCCTCTGCCCGCCAGGTGTCGTAGTAGCGCACGAAATCCTTCATCGGCTGGAGGCAGTCGGCGAGAAGCGTCTTGTCACCGTAGCTGTTGTAGAACTCCCAAGGCATGACACAGATGGCGGCTCCCCAGGCCGGGCCTCCTCCACAGCATGGCTCCCACGGAGCGCCGTTCGGAACATAGCCTGACTCCGGATTCTGACTGCCCTTGACATCGCCGATCCATTTGTTGTAGAAGGAGGCGGCATCGAAGTTGGCGAGAACCATCGGCATGGCTACCTCGCCGTCGCCGGTGTAAGGAAGTCTCTCCCGGTGAGGGCAGTCGGAAGCCACTCCAGCATGCATGTTGTCCACCTGCGACTGTCTCCAGATCTTTTCGATCTGACAGAACAACGGATTCGAGCAGTCAAACTCGGCGTCAGGCTTCACATTGCTGCCGACCGACTCTGCCACGACCTGTGTGGCGTCAAGGTTCTCCATCCCGGAGACTATCGCCTCCCGGAACACGTACCAGGTGAACCGAGGGCTTGTCGTGACCTTGCCGTCGGAAGCGCAGACATATTCACACCTGCCGGCCGGATACTCGGACAGGTGGTTAACCCTCAGTGTGTCTCCTTTCCTGACATTCACGCCGTCCAGCTTGACCCATCCTGAGATGACCTTGCCGAAATCAATCTTGAACGTGCCGTCCTCCAGACGCTCGAAACTGACAGGCTTAAGGGTTTCCAGCACCTTGTCTGTCGGTCCCATGTTGGCGGTCAGCCTGCCCTGCGGAACTTCCTTCAGGACGGCGTGGCTCAATGAGGAGTCATCCAATCCTGGCTTGTTCCATCCCGGAATCTCAAAGTTGGCATCATAGACTTCTCCCTGGTAGAGGTTGCTGAACACGACCGGAGAGTGAGCCTCCTTCCATGTGGTGTCCGAGCAGACATATTCAATGTCTCCGTCTGAATATTCAAGCGCCATCTGCAGGATGAACCTCGGGTAGCCGTAGTTCGCTATGGTGTTGTTGTTGAACAACCCTTCATGGAAATAGCCGCTCCCAAGGAGCATCGAGACGGCGTTCGCCCCCTTGCCGAGCATGTCGGTGATGTCATAGGCGAGATACAGGGTTCTGTAGGCGGTGACTTCCGGCTCCAGCGGGATCCGCGGATTGGTGAGAAGCGCCGGTCTGGCCGTGTAGTCAGTCAGGCCAGGAACGAAATAATCGTCTCCGACCTTGCCGCCGTTGATGGACATCTCGAACCAGCCAAGTCCGCAGACAAATGCCTTCGCACGGACAAGTCCCTCTCTGACAGTAAATTCCTTTCTGAATATGGGTGCGGAGTTGTCCGCCTCCGGAACGCTGTCATCCTGCCATGAGGCACCTATCCACTTCGCCCGCCAGTCACTTTCGCTGAACATTCCGGTCGTCCAGCGGGCAGGTCTCGCCCAGGTGGAGACCTTGTCCTTGCCGTCCCAGATCCTGACCGTCCACCAATAGTCCTTCATGGACTCCATAGCCGGGCCTGAATATGCCACCAGATGCGACTCGGCACCAACCGTCTTACCCGAGTCCCAGATGTCGGCCTTGCCTTCCTTGAGGGCATTCCTGTCCGTCGCCACCAGCACCTGCCACGCCGTCTGGGTCGTGTTGTTTATCCAGGAGAGCCTTGGGGCCTGGGTGTCAATCACGATGTCATCGCCTTCCTGGTACTCGCACCGGAGGGATTCCGGCGCCGTGGCTGCGCCACATCCGCATAAACCCAATGTAAGACCAATAAACATTGCCGCCAGAATGGTCGGCCGGATTCCTGTTGTCTTCATATTTCAGTGTCTTTGTAATCCGTTACTTGATCTGAGGCAGTCCAAGATCCACGAAGGTACGTGGAGCCGGGGTCTTCGGAAGTGGCTTGCGGTCCTTGATCTGCTGAAGGGCAACCTCAATGGCCTTGTCAAGCTGCTGATCCTCACCGGCATATTCCTTAACAGGGTCATTGTCCAGCAGGATGTCCGGATCGACACCGTGGTTCTCGACGATCCACTGGCCCGTCGCCGCGTCGTAGTTGGTGAAGAACGGCACGCGCACGTCGGTTCCGTCCATGTAAGGCAGCGAGCCGCTGATGCCCACGATGCCGCCCCAGGTTCTCGTCCCGATCACGGTTCCAAGGTTGTTGGCCTTGAAGCTCCACGGGAACAAGTCGCCGTCCGAAGCGGAATATTTATTGATCAGCAGCACCTTAGGGCCCGTGTGGGTCCCTTCCGGAATGGTTCCGTTCTGGTTGGAGTTCCTGTACATCGTCATCCTGTAAACCTTGCGGAGAAGCCTCTCGATGACCATCGGAGAGATGTTTCCACCACCGTTGGCGCGGTCATCGATGATAAGAGCCTCCTTGTCGAGCTGCGGATAGTACCATCTCGCGAACTCGTTAAGACCCTCCGGCCCCATGTCAGGGATGTAGATGTAGCCCACCTTGCCGCCGGATTTCTCCTCGACGGTGCGGATGTTCCTCATCACCCACTCGTAGTGTTCGAGAGGATATTCATCGGCGATCGGCTTGACCACGACCTTGCGTCCTCCCTCGGCTGCTGACTTGCTGACCGTCAGCTCGACGAGTTTGCCGGCCTTGCCGACGAGAAGCCTGTAGATGTTGTCCACATCCTTAAGCGACTGACCGTCAATGGCCGTGATGAAGTCACCCTCAGCGATATTCATTCCCGGTTCGGTCAACGGTGAGCGGAGTTCGTTCCTATAGACAGCGCCGGAGTAAATGTGATTGATCTTGAAGTAACCGCTCTTGTCCTTGCTCATCTTAGCACCGAGAAGGCCCATCGGGATGCGCTCAGGCTTAGGGTAGTCGCCCGGATTGACGTAGGCGTGACCGCTGGCGACCTCGCCGATCATTCCGCCGATCACGTAATTGAGGTCAAGACGGGTCTTGACATAAGGCAGGAGAGCTGCATACTTCTCCTTGACGGCCTTCCAGTCGCGACCGTGCATATTCTCAAGATAGTAGCCGTCACGGAACGCTCTCCAGACCTCGTCGAAGATCTGAGGCCACTCCTGGGCGTAGTCAACGGTTGTGTACATGTTATCAAGGTCGATTGCCTCGCCTCCGCCGACTTTCGCGGACGGGAAGCTGACGGCTGTCCATTTGCCCTTGGCAGTCGAAAGTGCCTTCTTGTCTCCCGGACGGTAGATGACCATTCCTTCAGAACACTGCTCAGACTTACCGGTCTCGAAATCAAGCACCTGAGTGCCGCGACCATCCCTGTACCAGAGCTTCTTGCCGTCAGAGAAATATGAGCGTGAGCCTCCTACAGGAAGTTTTATGGTTCTGTCTACCAGGCCATTGATGTCGATCTTCACGTCCACAGTCTTCTTGCCGGAAGCAGCATTGCCGGCGTCTTTAGAAGCCTTGGCGGCCTTTTTGTCTTTGGCGGCTTCCGCCGGAGCCGCTTCATCCTTCTTATCTTCGGAAATATTCACAGACTCGCTGTCAGTCGGGAGCAGCGGCGAAGGTGTGCCGGCAGCGAGCATCGTCATATAAACTCCGCTTCTGTCCGTGTAAGCGAAGTTCCACTCGATCCTGCTGTAGATCGGACGGAAATCCCTGTCAGATGTGAATATCAAGTATTTACCATCTGTTGAGAATGTCGGGGAACTGGAGTCGTACCATTTCTCCGTGACAGGATATTCCTTGGCGGAAGCGAGGTTATAGACATAGACCACGCTCATTTTGTTCGGGGCAGGGCGGCTGTAGGTAAGCCACTTGCTGTCAGGGGAATATTCAACATCCCTTATTTCCTGTTCAGGGCATTGAAGAACAGTCCGTTTGGTTTTGGCGAACGGATCGACCTCAACGATGCGGTTCTTTCTGTCGGTGTAAAGGATGTGCTTGCTGTCCGGACTCCATTGAAGGTCACGGATGTAGGTGTCGTTGTCCTTGGTGACCTGGACAGGCTCTCCGCCGGCGGCGACATCGTAGAGATAGACCTCGGTCTCCCCTGTTCCGTCACCTATGAAGGCGATGTACTTTCCGTCAGGACTCCAGTCGGCGCTGCGCTCGTTCGAGCCAGGGGTCTTGGTGATGTTCCTCGTGATTCCCTTTCCGACAGGCACATCGAAGACCTCTCCGCGGGCTGCGATGGCCATTCTCTTGCCATCTGGGGAAAGGCTGAACGAAGAGCGGCCTTTCTTGCCGACATTCATCCTTTCGGCACGGGCATAGACAAGGTCGGAGCCGAGGGTGATGTGGATCCGCTCGGTCGCCTTTGTGGCCGGATCCAGCTTATAGAGGTAGCCTCCTTTCTCGAACACAACGAGTCTGCCGTTCGTGCTTGGGAACTTCACGTCATAGTCATCGAATGATGTCACCTTGGCCGTGGCTTTGGTCTTCGTGTTGTAAACGAATAGGTTCATCGTCATGTCACGGTCGGACGCGAAATAGATCTCGTCGCCTACCCACATCGGGAAGATGTCCTGCGCCGTGTTGTCGGTGATCTTCTCGACCTTCCTGCCGTCGTAGATCCAGATCTCGTCGGCCATTCCGCCACGGTAATATTTCCAGGTCCTGAACTCTCTCATCACCCGGTTGTAGGCAAGTTTCTTCCCGTCAGGCGAATAGGAGCAGAAGCCTCCTTCCGGAAGCGGAATCTCCTTCGGCATCCCGCCGTTCACGGAAACCGTCCAAAGCTTGCCGGAAAAGCCATCGCCAGTGCGGTTTCTGAATATGATGTTCTTTCCGTCAGGTGTCCATCCCATTACGATGTTGTTAGGTCCCATCCTGTCACCGAGATCGTCACGTCCGTTGGTGGCCGTGTAGGTCAGACGGACAGGCTCGCCGCCTTTCGCCGGGATGATGTAAACCTCACGGTTGCCGTCATATTCACCGGTGAAGGCGATCGTCTTGCCGTCCGGTGAGTAGTGCGCGAACATCTCGTAGCCGATGTGGGAGGTCAGTCGGCGTGCCTCGCCACCGCCAAGCGGTGCCGTGAACAGGTCGCCCGCATAGGAGAACACCACATCCGTCCCGTTGGTTGCCGGGAACCTCAGAAGCCTCGCCTCGTCGGTCACTTCGGCAGGCCCACCAACCGCCGAAAGCGTCATTCCTCCAAGAAGGAGGGTCAAAAACATTCTTTTCATAATATTAATGAATTATTGGATTTCACGTGTTAGCCAAAGTTTCAGCAATGGATCCGAGAGAGTATATTCATTGCCCTCTTTTGTAATAAGATCCATCTCAAGGAGTTGTTTGGTCGCGGACTGGACGGAGCTTGCGGACTTCAGTCTGTGTCTTTTCACAAACGCCGAAGCCGTCAACCCTTTAGCAATACCCTCTGAATGAATTGCATACAGCAATTCTTTCTGTTGCTCCGTTATTACCGAAAGTTGCTCCCGGATGCGCCTGGAACTCTCCTCGATAAAGCGGTCTATCATATTGTCCACAAGATCGACATCCGCGGTTCCACCTGTAGCCGTCTCCGTGAACACATCGTGCATTATTCTCTGCACATAAGCGGTCATTCCCTCAAACATATCGTACGCTTTGTGGATTCCCTCTTCCGTAACTGTCTTTCCATACCTTGCGAACAGATCCCGTGCAAACCGAGCATAAACGCCCCTGTCAATCGGATCCATACTCAAATTGGTCGCACTCTGGTAAAACGGCCTCTTTGAGTCCAGAAACATCTGATCCATTATCCTCCTCTCACTGCCGGAAAAGATAAAATTAGAGTTGGAAGAGCGCTGAATATTCGCCCTCAGCAATGCCTCCACACCTTTCTCACGGTATTTCACAACCTGCTGGAGCTCATCGATTACAACAATGCAGCGCCTGTCCGCCTTCTCCAAATATTCGAATATCTCCTCAATGGTATATTCAGGAGCGGTTATATCCCCCAGACGGACGTTGAATGTCGGCTTTCCACTCACCGGATCAAATCCAAAACTCCCTTGAAGCGACCTTAGAGTCGAAGCGAAAGACTTCATAAGTTTGTCACTATGCCTCGCGACCTTCTTGAAAACCCCATTTCCGAGCTCCATTATAAGTTCCCTCAGACTGGAGGTGTGAAGAATATCCACGAATATCACGAAAAACTTGTCTTTCAGCCTCTCTTCATCAAAGCAATGATAAATAAGCTCCGTCTTCCCGACCCTCCTCGGAGAGGTCAGAACGACATTTTCCCCATTTAATATGCAGCCCGTCAACCGCTTGGTTTCTGTGTCCCTGTCACAGAAAAATTCTGGAGGAATCCTTCCCGCGACAAAGAACGGATTGATATAATTGTCCATAGTTAATCCCATCTACGGCAAATATAACAAAAAATTATTCTGTCAAAATTATTTTAGCAGAATAATTTTGACAAAATAAATTCAGTTTGTTCCCCAGAAAGCCCTCTCGTGTACCAAAGACCTTATTATAGAGCACTTGGTACCGCAGAGAGGCTTCTCGTGTACCAAAGGCATTATTTAGAG
>ERZ824488.1014-NODE-1014-length-33453-cov-11.577789_pt1 | contig 33453 bp, 30 predicted proteins | sample MGYA00519936_ERZ824488 | MGnify/ENA primary metagenome ERZ824488 (study PRJEB31778, sample SAMEA3449153) | human gut metagenome | biome: human gut; feature: human-associated habitat; material: faeces | place: United Kingdom | collected 2010/2012 ... | reverse complement strand
GTTTAGAGCTGTCAGACAGAATTCCTTGTAATTCCCTGCGGTCTCCTAAAGAAAAGTGTTTACCTTTTTGATGATTTGTGATATCTTTGATGTAGTCCATTGTGATTACTCCTTAGTTAGTTTTTGTGTAGCAACTTAATCTTAACACAAAGGTATCACAATGGACTATTTTTATTCAATTTTTCAGGTGTGCAATTTCATTATACAATGAGGCAAGAAAATTTTTCTTTGCTACTAGCAGTATTTTCAGAATTAATGTAGAATAGATACGTAATAAAGCAATTTTTTGGTCAAGGTTGTTTTATGTCCTTTGCGAAGGAGGGAAAGACGATGATTTATAATTATTATCCTGGCTGCACGCTGTCAACGAAGGCGAAGCAGCTGGATATGGCAGCACGACGCTGTGCTGAGGTGCTGGGCTTTCCGCTGGTGGAGCTGCCGGAATGGCAGTGCTGCGGTGCGGTTTACCCGATGGCGCCTGATGCTATTGCCGAGCGTCTGAGTGCGGTGCGTGCGCTTGTGGCGGCGCGTGAAAACGGCGGCGTTCTGGTGACGCTGTGCAGTGCGTGCTACCATGTCATCAAACGTGTGAACCACGATATGGCGACGAATGTGGAGATTTGCCAAAAGGTGAATGATTATCTGCAACTTGAAGAGCCTTATGCCGGTGAAACACGAGTTTTGCATTACTTGGAGGTTTTGCGTGATGAAATCGGTTGGGAAAAGCTGGCGCAACTGGTGAGTCATCCTTTGAAGGAACGTAGGGTTGGCGCTTATTATGGCTGTTTGCTGCTCAGACCGGGAGCAGTTTTAGCCCTCGATGACGTAGAGAGTCCAACTGTTATGGAAGCCTTTATTAAAGCGCTTGGTGCAGAGCCTGTTATCTACAGCATGCGCAATGAATGCTGCGGCGGTTATCTGGCGCTGAAGGATAAGACGCAGTGTGAGCAGCTTGTCAGCGAAATTAAAAATAATGCTGCCAGCTGTGGCGCGCAAGAGCTGGTTACGGCCTGCCCGCTGTGTGCGTATAACCTGACGGCCAATGGTGGCGCAGGCAGCCTGCCGACACGTTACTTTACGGAGCTTCTTGCTGAAGCGCTTGGTGTTGCGGAGAGCGAAGGAGGTGCGGAATAATGGCTGTTGATGAAAAGCAATTGACAGAAGATATTTTGCGCCTTGCTGCTACCGACGTGCGTCGCTGCATGCAATGCGGCCGCTGCAGTGCGAACTGTGAAGCTGCGTCTAAAATGGATTTGCTGCCCCACCGCGTAGTTTGGGACTTAAACAGCGGTTATGCGTCCGAGCTGCTGGAGGCAGATGCACCGTGGCAATGTCTGTCCTGCATGGCGTGCGAGGAGCGCTGCCCACGCGGTGTGAGTCCGGCGCGCGTTATGGAGGCGTTGCGCCTGCTGCAGATTCGTCAGCAGGGCAAAAATAAGCTGCCTGCCGAAAGCGTGGAGCATTATCCTAGCGATATGCCGCAGCAGCTTTTGGTTGCAGCCTTTAGAAAATACAATAAATAGGGGGAAGCTACGTGCAAAAGATTGGTGTTTTTGTTTGTTGGTGTGGCAGCAACATCGCCGGCACGGTAGATGTTGCCCAGGTGGTAGAGGCAGTGCGCCAAATTCCGGACGTTGTCTATGCCATCGATTATAAATATATGTGCTCCGAGCAGGGCCAGGAGCTGATTCGCAAGGCTGTGGCAGATTATAAGCTGGACAGACTTGTTGTGTGCAGCTGCTCGCCGCGTATGCACGAGGCAACCTTCCGCAAATGTGCGGAGGGCGTTGGCATCAATCCCTACATGGTAGAGATTGCAAATATCCGCGAGCAATGCTCCTGGGTGCTGAAGGATAAGGCCGAAGCGACAGCGAAGGCGATTAAATTAGCCAAGGCGGCAATTGCCAAGGTGCGCTTTAACGGAGCGCTGAAGCCCGGCGAAAGCCAGGTAGTGAAGCGCGCACTGGTTATCGGCGGCGGTATTGCCGGTATTCAGACGGCGCTGGATATTGCCGAGGCAGGCTACAAGGTAGACATTGTGGAGAAGGAGCCGACAATCGGCGGCCGTATGGCGCAGCTCGACAAAACCTTTCCGACACTCGACTGTTCTGCCTGCATCCTGACACCGAAGATGGTGGATGCAGCAAACCATGAAAATATTACGCTCTATACCTATAGCGAGGTAGAAAGCGTAAGCGGTTTCGTGGGTAATTTCGATGTGACAATCCGCAAAAAAGCACGCAGCGTGAAGGCTGATATGTGCAGCGGCTGCGGCATCTGTACCGAAAAATGTCCGTCCCGCAAAACTCCGAGTGAATTCGATATGGGACTGAAGAATCGCGGCGCAATCTATATTCCCTTTGCGCAGGCCATTCCTAAGGTGCCTGTTATCGACCGTGAGGCCTGCATCAAGTTTAAGACAGGTAAATGCGGTATCTGCTCCAAGGTTTGTCCGGCAGGAGCAATTGATTATACGCAGACCGATGAGCTGATCACGGAAAAATACGGTGCAATTGTATTGGCAACCGGCTTTAAAACGATGCCTCTCGACAAGTTCGGCGAATACGGCTACGGGGCCAGCAAGGATGTTATCACCTCACTGGAGCTGGAGCGTCTGACGAATGCGGCAGGTCCTACCGAAGGACATCTCGTTTGTCCTTCTACCGGTAAGGAGCCGAAGAAGGTTATTATCGTTTCCTGCGTAGGCTCGCGTGATGTGAGCGGTCGCGGCAAGAGCTACTGCAGTAAAATCTGCTGCATGTATAATGCCAAGCATGCGATGTATATCCGCGAAAAATACCCTGATGTGGATGTAACTGTATTTTATATAGATGTACGTACTCCGGGCAAGGGCTTTGACGAGTTCCAACGCCGTGCAGTGGAGGAGTACGGCGTGCATTATGTACGCGGTCAGGTAGGCAAGGTTGTTGTTGACGGCGATGGCAAGCTGACTGTTTTTGCCAGCGATTTGAACAGCGGCCGCAAACTAATGCTGAATCCTGATTTAGTAGTGCTGGCAACGGCTGTACAGCCTTCTCCCGATGCGCGCAAGCTGGCGACGATGCTGACTGCCAGCATTGATAACGATGACTTTTACGTAGAGGCGCATCCGAAGCTGCGTCCGGTTGAAAGTCCAACGGCAGGCATTTTCCTCAGCGGTATGTGCCAGGGACCGAAGGATATTCCGGAAACTGTTTCACAGGCCGGTGCAGCGGCTGTTAAGGTCGTAGGCCTGTTGGCGAAGGATAAGCTGCTGACGAACCCCTGCACTGCACAGTGCGATACAAGCATTTGCAGCGGTTGCCTGGTTTGCACGCATGTCTGCCCCTATGGTGCGATTACCGGCGAGAGCAAGCAGGTTATCACGAAGCTGGGCGTGCGCGAAACACGCACCGTTGCGGTGGTGAACAATGCTCTGTGCCAGGGCTGCGGTGCCTGCACGGTAGCCTGCCCCTGCGGTGCTATGGATTTGCAGGGCTTTACTAATCAACAAATTCTGGCAGAGGTGGATGCATTATGCTAGAGAAGAAAAATTTTGAACCGAAAATCGTGGCCTTCTGCTGCAACTGGTGCAGCTATGCCGGTGCTGACGGCGCCGGAACGGCCCGCAAGCATTATCCTGCTAATATCAAAATCATCAAGGTTCCCTGCTCCTGCAGAGTGAATCCGCTCTTTATCCTGCGCGCTTTTCAGCGTGGCGCGGACGGTGTAATCATGTGCGGCTGTCACCCTGGTGACTGCCATTATTCTACCGGCAACTATTATGCGCGTCGTCGTATGACGCTGCTGCTCAGTATGCTTGATTATCTGGGCGTGGCCGGTGAACGCTTCCGTGTGGAATGGGTTAGTGCGGCCGAGGGCGCACGCTTTGCACAGGTGATGAACGATTTTGCCGAGCATATTGCGGCATTGGGTGAGAATGTAAAGTTGAGGGATTTGCGATGCAAAAAATAGAAAAGCTGCTGCAGAAGCGTGCAGCTGAGCTGTTGGCAGAGGGCACAGTAGAGCGTGTGCTGGCATGGCAGGCAGGCGAATTCTTTTACGATAACACACCTGCAGCCGTAAGCAGTGCGGACGAATGCGACAAGCTTGTCTATAACGAGTTCTGCCCTGCCAATCTCTGCAAATATTTAATCGAAACAAGCCATGCAGGCAAGAAGACAGCTGTTTTCTTAAAGCCCTGTGATACATACGGAGTGAACCAGCTGCTGAAGGATAACCGCATTAAGCGTGAGCTTGTGTATGCCATCGGCACCCCATGCAGCGGTATGCTGGATATCAAGAAGATTAAGGCTGCCGGTGCTAAGGGCATCATCAGCGTGAGCGTAGACGGTGACGAGGTTGTTGTCAACACTGCCTATGGCGAAAAGCGTCTGGCTAAGGCTGACGTGCTGCTGAACAAATGCCTGATGTGCAAGGGCGCTGCTTATAAAATTGCAGACGAGGAGCTGGCCGAGCCGCTGCCTGTACCGCAGTTTACCGGCGATAAATTCGCTAAGGTCAAGGAGATTGAAGCGATGAGCCCCGAGGAGCGCTTCTCCTTCTGGCAAAGCGAGCTGTCCAAGTGCATCCGCTGCAATGCCTGCCGTGATATCTGCCCGGCGTGCAGCTGCGAGCAATGCATTTTTGATAAGCCCGATACTCCGGTAGCAGGCAAGGCGCATGCTGACGAGGTTGAAGAGCAGATGTATCATATCATCCGTGCTTTCCACGTTGCGGGACGTTGCACAGGCTGCGGCGAATGTGCGCGTGTTTGTCCGCAGGGAATTCATCTGGAGCTGCTGAATATGAAGTTTATGAAGGATATCAACAGCTTCTTCGGCCAGTATCAGGCCGGTGCGGACAGTGAAACACCTGCACCGCAGGTAAGCTTTAAGCAGAATGATCCCGAGGCCAACAGTGCGGTAGAAGGGAGGGAGCAGCATGTATAAGATAGCAAAGGATAATTTTCCAAAGTTATATGCAGCCCTGCAAAATATCGGTACGCTGTTGCTGCCCTGCAAGAACAAGAGCGGTCATGCGGACTTTGCACCGTATCGCGAGGATGCGGAGGTTGCATTGGATGCGCTGCTGACGAATCGCAGCGCCAAGGATGTTTTCTTCCCACAGGTAGAAAATCTGCTGACCTTTAAGACGAGCGGCAAGGAGCTGGCTTTAGAGCAAAATATTCCGCCTGCCGGCATGACTATTGTCATGGGCGTGCGTGCCTGCGATGCGCGCAGCTTTAAGATTTTGGATAAGGTGTTTTTAAAAGCGCCTGTTGATACATATTATAAAACAAGACGCGAGCAATGCGTGCTTATCGGCTTAGGCTGCAGTGCTCCCGAAGAAACCTGCTTCTGCCATGCCTTTGGCATTGACGCTAGCGCTCCGGAGACGGATGTGCAGACCTGGCTGGCAGGCGAGGAGCTTTGCTGGCAGGCTGTGACTGCCAATGGCGAGGAGCTGACAGCGAAGCTTGTTGATGGCGGTGTGCTGTCTGAGGCGGAAGCTGCTTCTGCAAAAGCAATCAGCGAACAAAAGGAGCAGACGCAGAAAATTTTGAGCGTACTGCCTTTGCATGATTTCAAGGTGAATGACGAGCTGACTAAGGATGAGCTGAAGGTCTTCCACAGCAAAATCTGGGAGCAGATGGCTGCAGGCTGCCTGTCCTGCTGCACATGCACCTATGTGTGTCCCACCTGTCATTGCTATGATATCCGCGATTATCAGGAGACGGAAGAGCGCACGCAACGCTATCGCTGCTGGGACAGCTGCATGGCGAAGGATTTTACGCTGATGGCGCATGGCAGCCCGCGTAAGACGAAGGTGGAACGCTTCCGCCAGCGTTATATGCATAAGCTGGTATATTTCCCTGAAAACAATGATGGTGAATATGCTTGCGTCGGCTGCGGACGCTGCCTGCAAAAGTGTCCGGTGCAGCTGAATATTGTCAAGGTTGCCAAGGCCTTGGAAAAAGCGGAGGTGAAGCAGGATGTGTAATTGTCAGGATACCTTGATTCCGCAGATTGGCGTGGTGACGGATATCTGCACGGAAACGGCTGATGTAAAAACCTTCCGCGTGGAGAAAATCGGCGGCGGTAAGCTGTTTGAGCATCTGCCGGGACAATGCGCTATTCTTTCTGTTCCCGGTAAGGGTGAGGCGATTTTTTCCATTACATCCTCTCCGACGAACGAAAAATATATGGAGTTCAGCATTAAACGCTGCGGTTCGATTACGAACTTTTTGCATTTTGATATTGAACCCGGTCAGCAGATAGCAGTACGCGGACCTTACGGCAATCATTTCCCTGTTGAGGATAAATTGAAAGGCAAGGATCTGCTCTTTATCGCCGGCGGTATCGGTTTGGCGCCGCTGCGCAGTGTCATCAATTATATGCTGGATAAGCGTGAGGATTACGGCAGCATTGATGTTGTTTACGGCGCACGCAGTAAGGAAGATTTTGTACGTTACGATGAGCTGACGAATGTGTGGCCGGCGCAAAAGGATACGCGAGTGCATCTGACGATTGACCGTGCGCAGGAGGGCTGGACGGGTAATGTCGGCTTTGTGCCTAATTTCCTGAAGGACCTGAAGTTTACGCCGGATAAGACGGTGCTGCTGTGTGGTCCGCCGATTATGATTAAGCTGTGTCTGGCGGCGTTGATTGAGATGGGCTTTGAGAAGAAGCAGGTTTATACGACGCTGGAGCTGCGCATGAAGTGCGGCGTGGGCAAGTGCGGTCGCTGCAATATCGGCAAGAAGTATGTGTGCAAGGATGGGCCGGTGTTTACTTGCGACGAGCTGGACGAGATGCCGGACGAATATTGATTCTTCGCAATTAAATATCGCTTAGCTCAGGAAAAATTTCTTAACGAAAATTTTGTGTGGATTCAAGACGAAGTGCCGCAAAACTCGCGCTATGCTTACATATCTTTCTACATTAGTTTGCTTATCGCTCAAACAGTTGCGACACTTCTGTGAATCCGGACACTTATTTACTAAAATTTTTATTCGCATCACGATATTATAATTGCTTACGTTGTGAGTCCTCTAGAGTTCTGTTGCCTCATGCAAGGATGCTTGCATCGCCGCCGGCGATGACTGGGGGTGTCTTGTAGGCACTTCGCTTGTAGTTCTACAGAATTTAATTTACACATATACATTTTTTGGAGAAGAAAATATAAGGAGCAAAAATATGGAAGAAATGGTAACTGTTTACCTGCTGGGCAAAAAGTACAGTGTCCCAGCAACCCTGACCATTATGGATGCCATGGAATATGCAGGCTTTAAGCTGGTGCGCGGCTGCGGCTGCCGCAGCGGCTTTTGCGGAGCCTGTGCAGTAATTTATCGCCTGAAGGGCAGCACGGAGCTGAAGGTTGTGCTTTCCTGCCAGACGAAGGTTGAGGAAGGCATGTGCGTTGGCAAGATTGATTCCTTCCCGATTAACAAGCGCACCTTTAATATCGAAGAGATTAAGGCAAGCGATAATATTGTCGGTCAGCTGTATCCGGAAATTTTCAGCTGCATCGGCTGCAATGCCTGCACCAAAGGCTGTCCGCAGGGCCTGAATGTTATGCAGTATATTGCTTACGCTCAGCGCGGCGAATATGAGAAGGCAGCACATGCTTCCTTTGACTGCGTTGGCTGCAATATCTGCGCATCCCGTTGCCCGGCGCAAATCAGCCACAGCGCTGTCGGCCTGCTGTGCCGTCGCCTGACGGGCAAATATATTGCACCGAAGTGCGAGCATCTGGCCAAGCGTGTTGCCGAAATTGAAAACGGCGATTATGTAACGCTGTTGGAAAAGCTCAAAAATATGCCTTTGGATGAAATCAAAGACCTGTATAACAAGCGTGAGATTGAAAAATAAGGAGGTGCGGCAAGGTGAGTGCATTTACTGAAGATATGTTAAAATCTATGGCTAAGGTTGAAGCTACCCGTGCCCAACGTCTGCATGCTTCTATCGAACGCTTTACGGCAGAGGAGAAGGACAAGCTGCTGAAGGAGTTCCATCCGGACTACAGTTCCAAGGGCTTCAAGGTTTTGGAGGTTGGTCCCAACAAGGGCCAGAAGGTGCCGGTAGAATTGGCACAGCTGCTGGAGGGTAAAAGCCGCCTGCAGGATGTAGAGCTTGATCTGGAAAAGGTGGACTATGACGTTGATGTGCTGGTTATCGGCGGTGGCGGTGCCGGTGCTTCCGCTGCGTTGGAAGCGCATAACGGTGGTGCAAACGTCCTCGTAGTTACCAAGCTGCGTATGGGCGATGCCAACACTATGATGGCCGAAGGTGGTATTCAGGCTGCGGATAAGGGCAACGATTCCCCGGCGCAGCATTATCTGGATGCCTTTGGCGGCGGTCACTACAAAAATATTCCCGAGCTGCTGGAAGAACTGGTAAGCAACGGACCGTTGGCGATTGACTGGCTGAGCAAGCTGGGCGTAATGTTCGACAAGGAGCAGGACGGCACTATGGTAACGACGCATGGCGGCGGCACAAGCCGTAAGCGTATGCATGCCTGCGCCGATTACACCGGTGCTGAAATCATGCGCGTGCTGCGTGACGAGGTGCAGAACCGCGGTATTCCGGTGCTGGAGTTTTCACCCGCAGTCGAGCTGCTGCTGGACGAAGAGGGCAAAACTGCCGGTGCGGTGCTGTGGGATTTTGATGCACAGGAGTACAAGGTTGTACGCGCAAAATGCGTAATCATGGCAACCGGCGGTGCAGGACGTTTGCATTATCAGGGCTTCCCAACCTCTAACCATTATGGTGCTACTGCCGACGGCCTTGTTATGGCTTACCGTGCCGGTGCGCCGTTGATTTATGCTGACGCAATTCAATATCATCCGACCGGTGTTGCTTATCCGGCGCAGATTTATGGCGCGCTGGTTACCGAAAAGGTGCGCTCTATTGGTGCGCAGCTGGTAAACAGCGAGGGCGAAATCTTTATGCATCCGCTGGAAACTCGTGATGTGGCGGCTGCGTCTATCATCCGCGAGTGTACTGCCCGCGGCAAGGGCGTGAAGGCGCTCGATGGCGTGGCGCTGTGGCTCGATACGCCGCTGATTGAAATGCTGCATGGCGAGGGAACGATTGCCAAACGCATTCCGGGTATGCTGCGTATGTATGCTAAGTTCGGCATTGACCTGCGCAAGGAACCGATTTTGATCTATCCGACGCTGCATTACCAAAATGGCGGTATTCTTATCGACAAGGATGCGGAAACCAAGCTGCCGGGATTGTTTGTTGCCGGTGAAGCTGTTGGCGGTATTCACGGTACCAATCGTCTGATGGGCAACAGCCTGCTGGATATTATCGTCTTTGGCCGTATTGCCGGTACTAAGGCTGCCGAAGCAGCGAAGAGCGTCAAGCTGGGCAAGCTGAGCCTGGAGCATGTACGTCGCTACGCTGAGGAAGAAAAGGCTGCCGGCGTGCAGGGCGAGCTGTCGCCGAAGCTGCTGCCGGTTTATACTCATGGCAGAGATGTAAGGTAAAAATAAGATATAAATAAAAAACATACAACGGCAAACTTCACAGCTTGTTCGTTGTATGTTTTTATTTTATATGCTAAAATATGTTTTAAGACAACCGTTTACGGGGTGGCGTTGCCGAAATTCTCTAAGAGAATCGAGGTGATGTCTATGAGGAACTATGATTTCAAAGACCTGATGGCTTTTGGCATGTTCATTCTGGCATTGCTGACTTTTATCTTTCAGTACAGCAGATAGTCTAGACATAGAAAAACCGCCTCTGTAATTTGCAGCTACAAGGCGGTTTTTCAAACCAAATTTAAGCGGCAACCCACCTTGTGGGCGGTTGTCTTCTTTATCTATAATATAACATAAAGCATAGTTTTTTTCAAGGAATTACTTGTGAACTTTTGGGGGCGGCGCATTGGTAATGGTGCGCCAGTTTTGGCTATGTGATATAATGGGAAGAAAACGAAAGGAGCATCCTTATGCAAAAACTTTTAGCGTTCTTCCTGGCGATGCTGCTCAGCGTCAGCATAATTGTCGGCTGCGGTAGTAACTGTCCCAAGACTAACGATAAGCAGACAACCCAGACAACAACTGTTAATACAACCAAGAGCAACAACGGCCAAAACACTGCGGCCAACGTCAAGGCCAACAGCGGCAAAATCAAAATCAGCGAAAGCGCTGCCTACACCGACAAGGAGCACGTTGCTGCCTACATCAACGAATATAAGCGTCTGCCACACAACTATATTACGAAAAACGAGGCTAAAAAGTTAGGCTGGCAGACAAAAGGCACCCTCGACAAGGTTGCACCCGGCAAATCCATCGGCGGCGACCGCTACGGCAATTACGAGGGCAAGCTGCCGAAGAAAAACGGCCGCAACTGGAAGGAATGCGATATTGATTATGTTAAGGGCAATCGTAACGCGAAGCGAATTGTCTTTTCCAACGATGGCCTGATTTACTACACCGGCGATCATTACAAGTCCTTCAGCAAGCTTTACGGGAAATAAGGAGATTAACATGAGAACAATTACATTAGATCTTGAGCGCATGACCTCTGTGCCTGCGCTGCATAAATATCTGCGCAGTGAGCTGGCATTGCCTGCGCATTACGGCGCCAATTTAGACGCTCTGTATGATTGCATGACAGAAATTGCCGAGCCGACGCAGATCGTTGTGCCTGCTGATATTAACGACAATGAAAAGCTGGGCTGGTATGGCGAGCAGCTGCTGCAGGTTTTGCAGGACGCAGCGGAAGAAAACAAAAATTTACAGGTAACAGTAAAATAGCAATACGAAGGACGGGCCTTGGCGGTTCGTCCTTTTTACTTTTATCCGCAGGCGTGTTATAATTTTAGAGTGTAAATTTTTTACAGGGAGATAAGTAAAATGATTTTAAGTGCAGAGGATTTGTCGTACAGCTATGGCGACAGATTGTTGTTTGAAAATATTACATTTAACGTAGAAGAGGGCGACAAGTACGGTATTATCGGTGTCAACGGCACCGGTAAAAGTACCTTGCTGCGCATGATTGCCAATCATGAGGCCGGTGACGGCAAGCTGACGATTCCCGGCGGCGTGGTGATGGAATATCTGCCGCAGGATCCGCCGTTTGAGGCAGATGCAACGGTGCTGGAGCAGGTTTTTAAAGGTGATTCCCCGCTGATGGTGCTCTTGCGCGATTACGAAACTGCGGTGGAGCAGGCTGCAGCTGAGCCTGATAACAAAAAGCTGCAAAAGCATTTGCTTGATTTGCAGCAGCAGATGGATGATAAATACGCCTGGCAGATGGAAAGCGAAGCGAAGGCAGTGCTTACGCAGCTTGGTATTACTAATCTGCAGCAGCATATGGGCGAGCTGAGCGGCGGCCAGCGCAAGCGTGTGGCCTTGGCAGGCGTGCTGGTGCGTCCGTCGGACCTGCTGATTTTGGACGAGCCTACCAACCATATGGATAACGCCACTGTTGCCTGGCTGGAGCAAAAGCTGTTGGCGCGCAAGGGCGCTTTGCTGATGGTAACCCATGACCGTTATTTCTTTGACCGTGTTGTTAACCGCACCCTGGAGATTGACGGAGGCAAGGGTTATGTTTATGTCGGTAACTACAGCCTGTTTTTGCAAAAGCGTGAGGAACGCCGCATTGCGGAAGCCTCTGCTGCACAAAAGCTGCGCAACATTTACCGCCGCGAGCTGGCGTGGATTAGCCGTGGTGCGGAAGCACGCCGTACTAAAAAGAAGGACCGCGTGGAGCGCTTTGCTCAGATTGAAGCGGAAGTAAAGAACGTCAAGACGGAAGCAAATCTGGAGATGTCCTCCGTCAGCAGTCGTCTTGGCAAAACAATCATCGAGTTGGAAGACATCGGCATGGTGTGGGACGGCAAGGATTATATCAAGGATTTCAGCTATATCCTGCTGCGTAATGACCGCATCGGTATCGTCGGTCCTAATGGTGCCGGCAAATCAACGCTGATGGATATTATCGCCGGCAAGCTGCAGCCTACGAGCGGCGAAATGCGCGTAGGCCAGACTGTGAAGATTGGTTATTTTGCACAGCACAGCGAGTTCCCCGACAGCAATATGCGTGTGCTGGAATATATCAAGGAAGCAAATAATTATATTGAAACGGCCGACGGCCAGCGCATCAGCGCGGCACAGATGCTGGAACGCTTCCTCTTTCCGCCGGAGCTGCAATGGGTGCCGGTGTCCAAGCTCAGTGGCGGTGAAAAACGCCGCCTGTATCTGTTGCGTGTGCTGATGACGGCACCGAACGTACTGCTTTTGGACGAACCGACGAATGATCTGGATATCCCGACGCTTTCTGTTTTGGAGGATTACCTCGACAGCTTTGCCGGTGCGGTTATCGCCGTTTCCCATGATCGTTATTTCCTCGACCGCTTTGCACAAAAGATTTTCGCGTTGGAGCAAGATGGCAGCATCAAGCCGTATATCGGCGGTTACAGCGATTATGCAGAAGCTCTGCAGGAGGAAAGTGCGCAGCAGGCGCAGCCTATTAAGGCTAAGCCGGTGGCTGCAGCAAAGCCTGCCGAAGAGCCTGCGAAGAAGAAAATGACTTATGGCGAACGCCTGGAGCTGGAGCGTCTTGACCAGGAGATTGCACGCAGCGAGGCAGAGCTGAAAATGCTGGGTGCGGAAATTAACCAATGCGGCAGTGACTTTACCCGTCTGGCAGATTTGACGAAGCAGCAGGAGGCTGTGCAGCAAAAGCTGGATGAGATGGTGGATCGTTGGGCTTATCTTTCCGAATTGGCAGAAGCAGAAGGCTTAGCTTGACAAGCAGGCTGCTTATTGTTAAAATTAAATCTGAAAAATTGTTGTGGATTTTTTCTGATTCAATAGTCATCTTTTCGCCACACGACTGTGTTTGCAGTCGTGTGGCTTTTGTTATATTAGGGAAAATGGGAGTAAGGATATGCTAAAAATTTTACACAAGGATTATAAGGATAAGGTTAAGCGTCTGTTGAGTGTGATGCTGCCGATTATCGGTACGCAGATTGCGATTATGGGCATGAACTTTTTTGATGCCAGTATGTCCGGGCAGGCAGGCGATGCGGATCTGGCCGGCGCTGCTATCGGCGGTAATATCTGGATGCCGGTGCAGACCTGCTTTGCAGGCATTCTGCTGGCGGCGATGCCTTTGATTGCCAACCTTTTGGGTGCAGGCAAAAAGGAAAAAATTTCTACGGTAGTACGCCATGGCATGCTGTTGGCTGTAGCCTTTTCCGTGCTGATAATTGTTGGCGGTGTTATCTTTTTGCCGCCGTTTTTGCAGGGCATGAGCTTGGCACCGGAGGTTTATCACATTGCGCTGTGGTATATGGCCGGCCTGGGCATAGGCGTGCTGCCGTTCTTTCTCATCACGCCGTTGCGCAGTCTTGTTGATACACTTGGCTATACGAAGCTGTCGATGAAAATTTACCTTTTGGCGCTGCCGGTGAATGCTTGCCTGAACTATGTGCTGATTTTCGGCAAGCTGGGATTACCGCGCCTGGGCGGCGTTGGCGCCGGCGTAGCAACGGGTATCACCTTTTGGCTGCTTTTGGTGATGTTCGCGGTGGTGGTGTCGAAGCTGCAACCGTTCAAGCAGTACGATGTGCTGGGCTTTGTGCATCCTGTTAAGCATTTGGTGGCGGAATATCTGCGCATTGGCGTGCCTATGGGCGTGGCCATTTTTATGGAAACGAGCATCTTTGGCGTTGTGGCGCTGTTTATTGCCAAATTTGGCACGGAGGTGATTGCTGCGCATCAGGCGGCACTTAACTTCTCTTCGCTAATTTATATGTTCCCCATGAGCTTCTCACTGGCGCTGACGATCGTGGTGGGCGTTGAATATGGTGCGAAAAACTATCAGGGAGCGCGCGATTACACGGCACTTGGCTTGGAGATGAGCCTTTTTATCGCTATGATTTACATGATGCTGGAGCTGGTGGCGCGCGAGTATATCGCACTCATTTATACAACGAATCCGCACGTTATTGAGCTGGTGAAGGTGTTTATTATCTACGCTATTATGTGGCAGGGAGGCGACGCCGTCGCGGCGCCGATTCAGGGAATTTTGCGTGGCTACAAGGACGTTAATGCTACATTTTGGTGCAGCATGCTGGCTTATTGGGCAATTTGCCTGCCGGTGGGCCTGCTTTTGGATTACAAGTTCAATAATGGTGCCTTTGCTTATTGGCAGAGCCTGGATATCGGCGTAATCTGCAGTGCTGTTGTTTTGTCGCTGCGTCTTATTTTGCTGCAGCGCAGGATAAAGAAGTATGAAGAATAGATAGGGAGCGGCGCAAGCTGCTCCTTATTTTGTATTTAAAATGTACTTATACAATAGAACAATGTGCGCACATAATATTCGTTAGGAAAATGTCAAAAATTGCATTTTTTCGTAGGAAAAAGTGCAATGAATTACATTTTTCTTGACGAATGGGTGGACCGATGAAACTTTTTCACTTGTAGTAGTTCTTAATATTTGATTGGAAAAAACGAAAAGTGATTTTTTGCAATCGTTTTTTCGGATGCAGTTTCTTGATAATTACTAAATAGAGTTTTTATAATCATAGTCAACTTGTGAATGAAAAATATGGTATAATATACCTACTAGCGTGAGTGTTTAGCAGGAAGATTGCTATTTGCTGATATGAGATATTCAGATAAAAATCCAATATGAGGAAAATAAAAATGAGTAAAGTTACAGTAGTGGTTTTAACCAAAAACGAAGAAAAAAATATAGCTGCTGTTGTGCAGAATGCCAAGAAAGTGGCAGCAGAGGTGCTGATTGTTGATTCCGGCAGTACGGATAAAACAGTTCAATTAGCAGAAGAAAATGGCGCAAAGGTTGTTTATCGTGCTTGGGACAATGACTTTGCGGCGCAGCGCAATTTTGCCTTGCAGCATGTAGAAACTGAATGGGTGCTGTATCTTGATGCAGATGAAAGAATGAATGATGAACTTTGCTGTGCTGTAAAAAAAGCAATGGCAACAAAAGCAATGGCAACAAAAGCACAAAAGCAGTACAGCATTATGCGTAAAATACATGCCTTTGGTTTTACCTATAAGCATGGCATTTTTAAACCGGATGAGGTGTTGCGCCTTTTCCCTGTAAATAAGGTGCATTGGGAAAATAAAGTGCATGAAAGACCGGTATGCGATTTGCCGAAAGAAAAGCTGGCAGGTTATATCGAACATTATACATATGATTCCTGGCAGCAATGGTGGGATAAGGCAGGGCATTATACTACCATTTGGGCAGAGGATAATTTTGCCAAGGGAAAGCGTACTTTTCTTGCAGCATGTTTTGCGCATTCGGCTTATGGCTTTCTGCGGGCTTATATACTGCAGCTTGGTTTTATAGATGGCTGGAGTGGTTTATATTCCAGTCTGCAGCATTTTATTTATACTATGATGAAGTATTTGAAGCTGTATGAACTGCAGAAAGCAAAAAGTAAATAGGCTGATATTTTATTGTGTAAATATAAGTAAAGAAGAAAACGCGAAACGCTAGTTTTTTATACTAACGTTTCGCGTTTGTCAGGTTATCCTTCAGGATCATCGATAATATGTAATCTTCCTAGGTCGGTTAGCAGCATATCTCTGGTATATTTATACTGAGTGGATGCTAAGCTGTTTGCTTCGTCATAATGATTGGATTTGATATCTAAAATACCGCAAATCAGCTCATAGGCTAAATCGTTAGTCCAATATTTATCCTGATTAGATTTAAGTGCTGAATATACTTCAGGATGTTTGCTTATATAATCGTCTGCAAGATATGTGAATAGCGGAATTCGTACGGTAGCAAAACCACCAAAATTAGGTGAACGTCGTTTATCAGGCATTGTAGCGTGATCTGAGAAGTACACCATAGCTTGTAAATTCAAATGTTTGGCAGCATATTCCTGAATCTGTTGCAGAACATAGTCGGTATAGGCAATGGAATCAATATAGTTGGGAATAAGGTCGTAGGTATCAGGCTTGCTGAATTTAGCGAATTCCTGTGGATAGCGGTTAATGAAATTAAAGTGACTGCCTTTGAGGTGAAAAACAATAAAGTTATTTTCATTAGCGTCAATCTGCTTTAAATAACCCAACAGGCTCTCGTCGTATTGTACTTGATTGAGATGCAGCTTAGTCCATTCAGCAGTATCGGCAGTATTTGCTACCAGCGTTACCGCAGTATCGGCAGCACCGATATGACTTTGATTACTGAACCATGAAATCTTAAAGCCTGCTTTGCGGGCTATATCAACAAAGGAGCAGGATTCATAAAACTTTTTATCATTATATTGGTTAACTTCAGTAAAAGCACGCTCTAAAGAAGGGACGGTTTGTCCGCGGCTGGAATAAGCTTTGGGGAATAACAGGTAATTTTTTTCAAGCTTCTTTGATTTCAGCCACGGCGTGGTATCCTGCGGATAATCACAGAAGGCGCTCATATAGTCACGGGATTCTGATTCACCTATTACCAAAATGAACGTAGCCGGTTTTTTGCAGAACGGTGTGGTTTGTGTTACATCAAGATTAGCTATGCGTTTGGCAAGGTTTGTTTTATATGATTTGGTTTGCTCAAGATAGTCTTTAACATCCAAGACTAATTCAATAAGACCGGTACGGATGAAAACACCTTTTTTAGTGTTCCATAAATAATAGGTTAAAAATAGAGTTACTGCAATTATTATTGCCAAATTTGGCAATAGGGGAGTGGTGACTACTGTTTCCGAGGTTAGATTGAAATACAAGAAGCCTGCCAACAGAGCGATATTAAGTATAGGTGTACCGATGCGTATAGCTAACGGCATAGATTTAAAATATTCGATAACCTCATTAGTATAGGTTTCGAAAATCATAGTAACGGCACCGGTGCTTACACAGGTTCCGTAAAGTAAATAATAGGATGCCTGAAATAAAGGCAGTGCCAGCAACATATATTCCATTATAGAGATAAGTGATAAGGTAATTGCCGGAAAAATGTTAAAGGCTTGTACAAGCAGCTTTAAGGAAATAAGCCAGCCGATAATGTATAAGCCGAATACGGTATCCAGATGAAAGCCGAAATCCGAGGATATTTTGTGGTAGGTAAGATAATAAAACAACGGATATGCTGTTATCCAGGACACACCTACCAAAAAGCTGAGCAGATACTGTGGCGAAAGTAATGACTCGTTTACCAGATACATAGGTAATACAGCTAAAATAGCGCAGGGAATAAATCTGCGCAGCTGCAGGTATTCTGCCTTGTGGCCAAGGCCATGGGAAAATGTAATATAAAACGCATAAGAAGCGATGTAAAGACAGATGCCTGCTATAATATAAATAGACATGTATTCTGTTACTTCCTTTCTGTTTATAAAATCATCTAAAAATTATTATAATATAGTCTGGCTGGCAATGCAAATAAGTTGTGGCTTAGTGATTGAGAAAAAGTCAGCATAATAATGTTATTTATAGTATAATGAATAAAAAACTATGAGGAGATTCGTTATGAAAACGATAAATATTGCATTAGCAGCAGATAATAATTATGCGCAGCATGTTGCTGTAGTCATGGAATCTATTTTAGAGAATACTGACGAAATAAATAAAGTACGTTTTTTCTTATTGAGTGATGGGATTAATGCTGAAAAAATTACAGGTTTACAGAAGACTATTGCTGGAAAGAACGCAGAGCTGGTAGTTTGTGATTTGTCGGCATACAAGGGCTTTGAAAAGCTTTATACAAGCGGACATATCAGTAAGGCTGCATATTTCAGATTGGATATGGCTAATATATTGCCTGCAGATGTGCAAAAGGTAATTTATCTGGATGTAGATTTGCTGGTTCTGCAGGATATAGCTGTTTTATGGAACATTGATATGCAGGGGAAGGCTATAGCTGCTGTGCCGGATTATGGTATTATGGCTTCCAAGCGATTGATGCAGCAGAAGCATGAGGTTATTGGCTTGTCTTTAGATAAAAAGTACTTTAATTCCGGCGTTGTTATAATGGATTTACAGCAGTGGCGTGCCAATGATTATTCTAGTAAAGTTATTGAGCTTGCTGCAACTGGCAATTTTCCGCACCATGATCAGGACGCTTTAAACAAGCTCTTTATGCATAACTGGAAGGAATTGCCGTTATCCTGGAATGTAATTCCGCCTATTTTTGATTTATTGCCGAAGGTTTTGTTTAATAATAGGTTTAGAGCTTCAGCAATTAAAGCAAGAAATAATATTGCTGTTTTGCATTATGCCGGACGCTATAAACCTTGGGAATTTGTCTTAAAGCCGGGCTTTAACGATAAGTATTATAAATATCTCAAAAACACTGCCTTTGCTGATGCAGATATGCCTCAGCCCGGAAAAAATATGCAGGGAAAATCGCTTGGCAGGCAGATGCTCAGAATACATATTGCTGATTTTATCAGTCATTTTTAAAGTTGTGAAGGGTGCAAAATCACAAATATGAGGTTTTTATCTAAATCCAAAATATTTTTTGTTAGTTTAGCTTTAACATATATCGTCTTAGTCGGAGTGTATTATTTCACTTCTGTTGGTATTCGTCCGACTACGTTGTTTTTAAAAATGCGTCGCTATCTTCCTTGTGCTTTAGCAGTAGCTATAGCTGTTTCTATGTGGAAGCATGCCGGATTGAAATTAAATAAATTGCTGCCTCATGCATTAGTTGGTGTATCATGGGTTCTTGTGTATCCTATCTGCTATTGGCTGACTTATCATAGTACGTTAACCTTTATTGATAAGCATTATGATGAATCGTTTGGTGCGTATTTCTTCGCTTGTATTGTGTGCTTGCGCCTGCTTTTAATTAAGTGGCAAGACAGCAGGATAATAGCCTTTGGTTTTGGGTTGGCGGACACAATTGCAGCTTTAATACCGTGCCTGCAGTTAGTTTACTTTGCAAACTATCAGTATCCTATTACGGAGGCTGCTTCTATTGCTTTATTGCAGACCAATCCTGAAGAAGCTAAGGAATATTTACTGCTTAATCTTGGTTATTTTGGTATTGCGGCAGCAGTGGTAGCTTTGGTTTTAATGCTGCTGTGCTTTGTGCATTTAAACAAATTCCATAATAATAGTGCTGTAAAATTAAGCAAGAAGTATATTGCTGCAGCGATGCTTATATGCTTAGCTACCGTTGCTTATGGCAGTAAGATGTTTTTCAATACCGGCGTAATGCAGACATATGTATTTGCCAAAGAGTATTTTGAAGGTGCCAATAGGTTTAAAGCCTATCATGAGCAAAATTTTGCGGATTTAACTGTATCGCCGTCTAAGCCTACTTTTTCCAAACCTTCCACGGTGATTATGGTTATTGGTGAATCAGCTTCTGCTTATTATATGAGTGCGTATAGTGATGTGAAAAATGATAATTCGCCTTGGCTGAAATCTATGCGTGGCAACGATAATTTTATCCTGTTCAACCATGCTTATACAAGCAGGTGCCAGACAGTGCTGGCATTAGAGCGTGCTCTGACGGAGAAAAATCAGTATAATAATAAAGAATTCAATCAAAGTGTTACCATAATTGATATTGCTAAAAAGGCCGGTTATGAAACCTATTGGTTCAACAACCAAGGCTATATCAGTGATGCGGATACTCCTATTACTATGGTGGCTAAAACTGCGGACCATGCGGAATGGCTGAGCGAGAATAAAAATTTAAGGGGCAAGTATCAATATGATGGTGATTTGGTTAATTGCCTGAAAAAGGTTGATCCGATGAAGAATAACTTTGTTGTTTTGCATTTTATGGGTAGTCATGAGGATTGAATTAACCGTTATCCGCAAAGCTTTGCCAAATTCAGCCAACCCGGTCAATTTGATATGGTTTTGAACTATGATGACAGCATTGCTTATACAGATTATGTTTTGAGTGAAGTTTATAAGTATGCTAATGCAAATTTGAATTTACAGGCTATGCTGTATTTTAGCGATCATGGTGCTGATCCCTATCGTAAGCGTAATCCTGATGCTGCTGGCTTTAAAGCATTGCAGATTCCCATGTTTATTTATGTATCTGATGAATACAAGCAGCTATTCAGTGACAGTGTTGCTGTATTTAAGGAACACAGAAACGCTTACTTTACGAATGATTTGATGTATGAGGCTGTTTGCAATTTGCTGCAGATAAAATCTAATCGTTACAATGAGGATGAAAGCTTATTGAACAGTTCGTATAAGTATAAAAGGGAGAAATTGACGACGGAGTTAGGAAAAATGAGATTGGTAGATGATAAAGAGCCTAGAAAGGCTGAATAGAGTACAATGAGTAGGTAACAATAAGTTGATTTGTCAGAAGTGAGCGTTCGCTATGCATCAATCTCAAAGTTTGGCAAAAATATGTCCTTGTAGATTTTAATAAGGCAGATACTGAGATTGAAAGCAACGTACTTTTGGGTGTAAAATATTTTAATAGAAAAAGATGATTTTATGGGAGTAGAGTGTATGATAAATAATAATAAAACATTGATACTTGGCTGGCCTGTAAAGCCGCCGCAAAAATGGTTACGAAGATATCCGGATATTGAAGTAGCGCGTATTTATAGGGAAAACGTTAATTGGTGGGAAAAAAAATTTAAGGATTTGTCTTTTCACATGCCTAAAAGCATGCAAGTATGCGATTGTATTAAGCCAAGCACCTGGTATGGTGATTGGAAAGAGCGAATCAAGGGATTTGACACAGTAATACTTATAGATGAGATACGTGGAAGAGATGTTTTTGAATATATTTTGGAAAAGAATCCTCAGTGTAATTTGAATGTTTTCATCGATTCACCAATAAAAGAAGGCTCAAAAAAAGAACCGTTTTTGTACAAGGATTTGCCGGTAAGATTTTTTACCTGTGACAGAAGAATTGCAGAAAGATATCACATTGAATTTGCGCCGTACTTTTATATTTTTTCACCATACGATTTTGAAGAGTATCTTAATGACAGATGGCTTGAAAATAGCAATGATGTCTTTTTCGTTGGAGAAGAAAAGGGTGATCGTGCGCAAAGAATTGTGCAAATTAAAGAAATCCTTGCTAAGGCAGGACTGACGCATGATATTCACCTGGTACCGCAAAACAGGCGTGGCAAGAAGAAAGCAGCCTATATGACATATGGTGATGTCATTGAACATGTTAAGCAAAGCAAGTCTATCCTAGAGCTTATTTCTGATGGGCAGACCGGTATTACTCAAAGGCCTTATGAAGCACTTTTCTTTAAAAAGAAGCTTATTACGACAAGTGCGGAAATCAAAAAATACGATTTCTATTGCGAGCAAAATGTGTTTGTTTTGGGAGAACGAGAGGTTGCAGAACTGCCGGAGTTTTTGAATGCGCCTTTTAAAGAAATTGACAAGGAGATTGTTGACGAATATACGCTGAAAAGCTGGGTGGAGAGGTTTAAAAAGTAAAGATATTGTTGGAGGATTTAGTTAATGTCTAAAGATAATAATAGGAACAAATTAAAGTATGTTATAGTTTCTCCTAGAAATAATGGTGGTGGAGCTATAGTATTACATGCATTATGTAAATATCTTAATGATTTAGGGTATGAAGCAGAGATGTTTTATTCTGGTTATTTTAGTAAACCTGGTAGCTTCTTTTTCTGGTATAAGTGGATAATGTTTACGGTTAAAGACTTATGGAAATTGGCTTCAGCACCGTTATTGGCAAAAATGTTTAAAAGGTATTACTTTAATTATATCGATGTACCAATCAGGGGCTTGCCAAGAAAATATTTGCCTTGGGTTGATGATAATACAATAGTGGTATACCCAGAGATTGCTAAAGGCAATTTTTTGAAGGGAAAACATGTCGTAAGATGGCTATTATACCATCATACATACAAGGATGGAGAATATGATAAAGCAAATGATCTGTTTGTATGTTTTAGACATGTATTTAATGATTTAAAGCTTAATCCAAATGAAATTACTCTTTACTGTCCTTATTTCAACCTTGACTTATACAAACGAACAAATTTTGGAGAGCGGAGTGGGGGATGTTATATTGTAAGAAAAGGTCGCAATAGAAGCGATTTACCTGCTCAGTTTGATGGAATCATCATTGATGATCTTTTTGAGCAAGAAAAGGTAAAAGTCTTCAATGAATGTAAGTACTGTATTAGTTATGATACGCAAACTGCTTATTCGAGAATAGCGGCGCTATGTGGCTGTATTTCAATAGTTGTTCCTGAATCTGGAAAAACTATAACTGATTATCGTAATGAATATGATAAGAGATATGGAATTGCTATAGGATTTGATGATAAAGAAATTGATTATGCAAAAGATACTGTTGGATTACTGCATAAAGAGTTAGAGGAGCTGAATGCAATTTCCCAAAACAGTGTTAAGGATTTTGCTATGTATTGTAATAGTATTTTTTATGATACTGTAGTAGAAAATAATATGAAGTAGGTGAATTGGTTGAAGAAAATCTTACTTTTAGGTGGCTCTCGCTATCTTTTGCCTGTAATTAAAAGTGCACATGAACTTGGCTTATATGTTATAACATGTGACTATCTTCCGGATAATATTGCTCACAAGTATTCTGATGAATACGTAAATGTCAGCATTATTGATAAAGAAGCAGTGCTTGAGGCTGCTAAAAAGCTTAAAATTGATGGAATTATGTCTTTTGCAACTGATCCTGGTGTTGTAACTGCAGCGTATGTTGCAGAGAAGCTGGATTTACCATCTGTTGGTTCATATGCAGCTGTTTCTATTTTGCAAAACAAGGGTAAATTTAGAAAGTTTTTGACTGAAAATGGATTTAATGTTCCATTGGCAAAGAGCTATAAGAATATAGGTTTAGCTTTAGAAGATAAAAATCTATTTAAGTTACCTATTATTATAAAACCAACAGATTCTGCTGGTAGTAAGGGTGTAAAGAAAGTAGAAAGCTTTAATCAGATGAAATCTGCTATTGAATACGCATTAAGTTATTCTCATAATGATGAATTTATTGTTGAAGAATTCATTGAAAAGAAAGCTTTTTCTTCTGATAGCGACAGCTTTTCAGTGAATGGAGAGCTAAAATTTGTTTCTTTCTCAAGTCAGCGATTTGATGTTAATGCTGTTAATCCTTATACGCCGTCTGCTTATAGCTGGCCATCTTCAATTTCTAAAGAAAATCAAAATGTTTTATTTAGCGAATTACAGCGTTTGATAAAACTATTGGGGTTAGGGACATCTATTTATAATATTGAAGTCCGTGAAAGTATGGAAGGCATACCATACATTATGGAGGTTTCTCCTAGAGGTGGTGGAAATAGGCTTGCAGAAATGCTTAGATATGCAACAGGGGTTGATTTGATTAAGGGAGCTGTGAAAGCTGCTGTGGGTGAGAATGTAGATCATATTGAGCAGAAAGATTTCAATGGTCATTGGGCTGAGGCTATTCTTCATAGTTATAAACCAGGTATATTTGCAGGATTAGAAATATCTTCTGAAATAAACAGTAATGTTGTTGAAAAAGATTTGTGGTTAGAAGAAGGTAACTTTGTTGGTGGCTTTGAAGGTGCTAATGAAGCTATAGGTACATTGGTGCTTAAGTTTGAAGATAGTAGTCAATTGGCTAGAGTTATGAATAATTTAGATAATTATATAAAAATTAAAGTAATTTAACTTTAAAAATATTACAAAAGGAACGGTTTTTATGAAAAAAATACTTGTTTTTGGTGCTAGCGGTGATACTGGTAGATATTTCGTAAATTATTTCTTAGAGAACTATATTGATTCAGAGTATGAGGTGATTGCCTTAGGAACTCGCGATACAGATTATTTTAAAGAAATTGGTGTTGAGTACATAAAAATAGATATCACTAACAAGGTGGATTTTGATTTATTGCCTAAGAACGTTTATGCCGTTGTGGATTTGGCAGGACTTATGCCAGCTAGAATGAAGGGATATGATCCGTACAAATACATAGATGTTAATATTGTGGGCAACTTGAATATTTTAGAGTTTTGTCGTGAAAATCATGTTGATAGAATTTTGTTTGCGCAAAGCTTTGGAGATATAAAAGATTGGGCCGAAAAAGAAATTACTTTAACAGCAAATATGCCTAGAAATTTTAGCTTTACTACTGATCATACTATATATGTAATGAGTAAAAATTTTGCTGTGGATATGATTGAAAACTATCATCAAATGTATGGCTTGAAACGTTTTATTTTTAGACTCCCAACTATTTATTTATATTCTCCTATAGATCAATACTATGTAGATGGAGAAGTTAGAAAGATAGGTTATAGAATTTTGATTGATAAGGCTATTAATGGAGAACCTATAGAGGTTTGGGGAGATGCCAATAGAGAGAAAGATATGGTTTATGTAAAGGATTTCTGTCAAATGCTTTATAAAGCATTGTTTGTTGACAGGAGCAATGGCTATTACAACGTTGGAACTGGAGTTGGTACAAGCTTATTGGATCAAATTAAAGGTATTGTTCAAGTGTTTGCTAAGCCTGGACATGAATCTACAATTACTTTAAGGCCTGATATGCCTAATGCTCCGAAATATATTATGGATATAGAACCTGCTGTAAGAGAATTGGGATATAAACCACAGTATGATTATATTAGTATGTTGAAAGACTTTAAAGCTGAAATGGAAAAACAAGATAATATTAAGGAGTAAGTTATCATGGCAAACAATATTCTCGTCACTCGTTCTTCAATGCCAACCCTTGAAGAATACGTAAATGAAATAAAAGATATTTGGCAGTCGCACTGGCTTACCAATATGGGCGTAAAGCATCAACAGTTACAAAAGAATTTAATTGACTACATGGGTGTAGAAAAGCTTGATCTTGTGGTTAACGGTCACTTAGCACTGGAGCTTTCTTTGCAGGCGTTGAACCTGCAGGGAGAAGTAATTACCACGCCGTTCACCTTTGCTTCGACAACACATGCCATCGTGCGCAATGGCCTGAAGCCTGTGTTCTGCGATATTGATCCGGTGACATACTGCATGGATGCAAAAAAAATCGAAGCGCTGATTAACGACCGTATATGCGCAATAATGCCTGTGCATGTTTATGGTCATATCTGCGATGTAGAAGAGATCGAGCGCATTGCCAACAAGTATGGCCTAAAGGTTATTTATGACGCAGCGCATGCCTTTGGCGTTAAGTACAATGGCCGCGGTATTGGCAGCTATGGCGATGTTTCCTGCTACAGCTTCCATGCTACTAAGGTGTTCAACTCTATCGAGGGCGGTTGTGTATGTCATCATGATGATGAATTTGGCAGAAAGCTGTATGAACTGAAAAATTTTGGTATTCATGGACCGGAAAGCGTTGAAGCAGTTGGCGCTAATGCAAAAATGAATGAGTTCTGTGCTGCAATGGGTTTATGTAATCTGCGTCACGTAGATGGTGAAATTGCCAAACGTAAGGCAGTAGTAGAACGCTATAGAAGTCATTTGGAAGACGTTGAAGGTTTGCAGCTTAGTCCCATACAAGAGGGTGTACAGCCTAACTATGCGTATTTCCCTGTTATTTTTGATGAAAAGGTATTTGGCGTAAGCCGTAATGAAGTATTCGATGCTTTGGCAAAGATTGGTGTAGGCGCGCGCAAGTATTTCTATCCGCTGACCAGCAGTTTTGACTGTTTCCATGGCCAATTTGATGTTATGGAAACTCCTGTTGCCGTGAATATCAGCAAACGTGTGCTGACGTTGCCGCTGTACGCTGATTTGGCGCTGGAGGATGTTGACAGAATTTGTGAAGTAGTTTTGAGATGCGGAAATAAACAAAAATAAATAGTGCTGAAATACAAACGATGTGTTTTCAAATTTTATAGCAATGAACGCAGTAATCGTATGACTAGATAGAAGGAGAGGAACAAACATGAAAGGCATAATTCTCGCCGGAGGTTCCGGCACACGTTTATATCCAATTACCATGGTAACAAGCAAGCAACTGTTGCCTATCTATGACAAGCCGATGATTTTTTATCCGCTGTCTACATTGATGCTTGCAGGCATTAAAGATATCCTTATTATCTCTACACCACAGGATTTGCCCAATTTTGAACGTCTTCTTGGCGATGGCAGCAAGTATGGCATTAAGCTGAGCTACAAGGTGCAGCCTTCTCCTGATGGTTTAGCACAGGCATTTATCTTAGGTGAAGGATTTATTGCCGGTGACAAGTGTGCAATGATTTTAGGTGATAACATTTTCTATGGTGCAGGTATGACGCAGCATTTGAAAAAGGCTGTTGCCAATGCTGAAGGAGCCACTGTTTTCGGTTACTATGTTAATGATCCTGAACGTTTTGGTGTTGTTGAGTTTGATGCTGATGGTAAGGCTATTTCTTTGGAAGAGAAGCCTGCGCAGCCTAAGAGTAATTATGCAGTAACCGGACTGTATTTTTACGATGAAAAGGTTTGTGAATATGCAAAAAGCTTAAAGCCTTCTGCTCGTGGTGAATTGGAAATTACTGATTTAAACAGAATTTATCTGGAAAATGATAAGCTTTCAGTTGTAACCTTAGGTAGAGGATATGCCTGGCTTGATACAGGAACTGTGGCCAGCCTTAATGAGGCTGCAGAGTTTGTTAAGGCTGTGCAGGAAAATGCCGGTATACCTATTGCTGTATTGGAGGAAATTTCTTATCAAAACGGTTGGATTAATAAAGAGCAATTACTCGAAGCAGCAAAGGCTTATGGTAAATCTCCGTATGGACAGTATTTACAGAAGGTTGCAGACGGTAAGATTATTTATTAAGAAAGTGTGAAGCAGATGCAATTTGAAAAAACTAAGTTAGACGGCATTGTTATTATTACACCGGATGTTTTTGGCGATAACAGGGGCTTTTTTATGGAAAGCTGGAGCCAGAGGAAAATGGAAGAGGCTGGCCTGTTCTATAATTTTGTGCAGGACAATCATTCCTTGAGCACCGTAAAAGGCACATTGCGTGGTATTCACTTTCAAAAGGGAGATAAAGCGCAAGCTAAGCTTGTTCGCTGCGTGCGTGGAGCTGTACTTGATGTAGCTGTTGATTTACGCCATGAAAGTCCAACCTATAAGCAATGGGTAGCGGTAGAGCTGAGTGCTGAAAATAAAAAGCAGCTTATGATTCCGCGAGGCTTTGGTCATGGCTTTGTGACATTAACTGATGAAGTAGAATTTTTATATAAAGCAGATAACTACTATGCTCCTGAAGCAGATGGTGGCATTCGCTGGAATGATCCGGAGATTGGTGTTGAATGGGGCATTGATAAGCCTATTCTTTCTGCGAAGGATGAAAAAAATCCGTTCTTGAGTGAATTAGGTGAAGTATTTTAAGACTAACTGATTCGTAATCAGTAGGTAGTGAGGTGTAATTTATGAATATTATCGTAACTGGTGGTGCTGGCTTCATTGGCAGTAACTTCATTTTTCATATGCTGGAAAAGTATCCGGACTATCGCATTATTTGTTTGGATAAGCTGACTTATGCAGGTAATCTTTCTACGCTTGAACCTGTAATTGATAATCCTAACTTCCGCTTTGTAAAAGCAGATATTTGTGACAGAGCAGCAGTGAATCAGCTTTTTGAAGAAGAAAAGCCTGATATCGTAGTAAATTTTGCAGCTGAATCCCATGTAGACCGTTCTATTGAGGATCCTGGCATTTTCTTGCAGACTAACATTATGGGTACGGCAACCTTGATGGATGCCTGTCGTAAATACGGCATTAGGCGCTATCATCAGGTTTCTACTGATGAAGTTTATGGTGATTTGCCGCTTGACAGACCTGACCTGTTCTTTACGGAAGAAACTCCTATTCATACCAGTAGTCCGTATTCTTCCTCTAAAGCTGGTGCAGATCTGCTTGTTATGGCATATCAAAGAACTTATGGCTTGCCTGTGACTATCTCCCGTTGCAGCAATAACTATGGTCCTTATCACTTCCCTGAAAAGCTTATTCCGCTGATGATTGCGAACGCTTTGGCAGATAAACCGCTGCCGGTGTATGGCGAAGGCTTGAATGTACGTGATTGGCTGTATGTTGAGGACCATTGCAAGGCTATTGATTTGATTATTCATAAAGGCAGAGTAGGCGAGGTATATAATATCGGCGGTCATAATGAGATGCGCAATATTGATATTGTAAAGCTGATTTGCAAGGAGCTTGGAAAACCGGAGAGCCTGATTACGCATGTAACGGACCGCAAAGGTCATGATATGCGTTACGCAATAGATCCGACTAAAATTCATAATGAGCTTGGCTGGCTTCCTGAAACGAAGTTCGCAGATGGCATTAAAAAGACCATTAAATGGTATCTTGAGAACCAGAAGTGGTGGAAGGATATCATCAATGGCGAGTATCAGAATTATTATGAGAAGATGTATGGAAATCGTTGAGGTAATCTTATGAAAGTTTTAGTAACAGGCGTAGGCGGACAGCTTGGCTATGATGTTATGCGTGAACTGCATAGGCAAGGCATAGATTGTTGCGGAACGGATAGAGCAGAATTTGATATTACAGATTTTGCTGCTACGAATGAATTTATTACCAACTATATGCCGGATGCTGTAATTCACTGCAGTGCTTATACTGCTGTAGATAAAGCAGAGGATGAAAAAGAACTGTGCAGCAGAGTAAATGCTGATGGTACAGAAAATATTGCCAAGGTCTGCAAAGCGATTAATGCTAAAATGATTTATATTAGTACGGACTATGTTTTCCCTGGTACTGGAGAGCAATTTTACAAGCCTGACGATGTAACTGCTCCGTGTAATGTTTATGGTCAAACTAAGCTTGAAGGCGAGCTTGCAGTGAAGAAGCTGTTGCGTAAATACTTTATTGTTCGCATCTCCTGGGTGTTTGGCATAAATGGCAACAATTTCGTCAAGACAATGCTCAAGCTGGGAGAAACTCGTAAGGAGCTGAATGTGGTTGCTGACCAGGTCGGAAGTCCTACCTATACGGCAGACTTGGCATTGTTGCTTGTTGATATGGTGAAGACTGAAAAGTATGGGGTATATCATGCTACAAACGAAGGAGTTTGCAGTTGGGCAGACTTCGCAGAGAAGATTTTTTCTGTAGCAGATATGGATGTAAAGCTCAATCATATTACAAGCGCTGAATATCCTACGAAGGCTGTCAGACCGAAGAATAGCAGAATGAGCAAGGATAAGCTTGTTGAAAATGGGTTTGCACGTTTGCCAAAGTGGGAAGATGCTGTAGAGCAATATGTAGATTTATTAAAAAACATTAAATGAAATGAAGTTTATCCCAATTTCTGTGTCAGGCTGTTACATGAGTGTGGGCCGACCTAGTTCGCAGTTGTGGGTGGACCTATTACAATATGTGGGTTGGGCTAGTCCAATTTTTGTGGTCGACCTAGTCCATGCTATTGGGTTTCAATGGCTGGAGCGTATTGCTCCAGCCATTTTTGTCTTTAAAGAGTGTATTTATCATATTTGTTAAGACAATAAAGGATCCTGTTACGGGTTCGTTTAAAATTTCTAAAGCCGTTGGCATTTAAAATAAGCTTCTTCAGAATTCTGTTCTTAGATTCAATATAACTGTTATTTATGCGTCTACCGTTAATTGTTGTAAATGAATTTAGGATTTCTTGTTTCCAATTAACTAGGAGACCATAAAACTCATTGTATTCAGGTATTCCGAAATCTGCAAACCGGTTCTTAAGTAAATCATAGTTTTCTTCTAGACTGCCAGAAGCTTTGTAATATTCTCCGCTCTGATTAAATTTCAGATACAATTCTTTTAAGTTATAAGCAATTTCCAACTCTGGGAATTGAGTAAACAGTAAGTCTCGGATATCTCTTAAATTAACATAGCGTCCTAATGCTTTGTTGTATTTAGGTTCATTATCCAAGTCTGTAGTATGGTGAAATACGAAATTAAATTTTCTTAGAAGATACTCATGAGTATGGTTTTCAGTGTTTCTGGCACATCTTAGTCTAATCTTATTAAAATCATCTGTAAGGTGTTTGGCTACATGAAAGCTGTCTGCACAAACAATGGCATTTGGAAAACATATCTGTGCAACATCCCTGAAGTTGTCATACAGATCCATAGATATATACTTTACATTGTTTAGTTCACTGCGTTTGAGAGTATAATTCCGTATATCTCCACGGATAGAGGTAAAATAGTTAATAAGGTAATGCTTTCTGCGTGTAGGAAGTACATCTATTACTTCACCTGTAATAAAATTCATGAGCAGACAGCAATAAAGAGAATCCATATCAGATTCAGGAAAATAGTGCTCATCCATGGATAATACCATTGGTAAAGGCTTACGTGTAATATTTACGTGTTTGTCAAATAATCTTAGAACAGTAGCTTTGGAAACATGGTATCGCTCAGCAACACTGGTATAAGTGCATTCGGGATGCTTTAAATCTTTCAAAATATTCATTTTGGTCTCGTAAGTAAGTCCGTCATTGGATTTAGTAAAGGGATTATGTTCGTTAAAAGAATAAGAACACTTGGGGCAACTGAATCTTCTTTGGCGATAAACAATGCTACATTTACGGTTGACCAGTGTAGAGTGTGTGAGAGTTCGTGGGTAGTAACCATGGATTTTTACAGATCCAGAACAGAACGGACAAATCTTAGAGGTAACCTTTAGCTTAAGATTAATAATGATTGAACCGTCGGACTGCGCAATGGTTTGTAGTTCCTCAATCTTATCCTCTTGAATGTTGAGCATATTTGTGATAAACTGACGCATAGATAAAAAATCCTCCTTCGTCTTAGTAATATAGGCAATTACTATTTTAACGAAGGAGGATTCATTTGTTTAGATGTGGCTTGTGTAGAAATTTTTGTCTGTGCAAACCATTATTTTTTGTTGAACAGAGAATGCTTGCCTATGACCACAAAGATTGTACTAGGTTGACCCACAGATTTGGAATAGCTCGAGCACAAGAAAGTACTAGCGAAACCACAAAATGTACTAGGTCTTAATTGAGCACAAAAATTGGACTAGGTCGACCCAACCACAAGTAATGGACTAATGCAATGTTATATGGTTTTAATAGCTGGAGTTATGGACTCTGGCTATTTTGTCGTTAGAAATTCAATATAAAAGAAGAAATGATATGTACAGATTTACTCAAAGCCTGCTTAATGTTATAATATAAGCAGTTTATTATTAGCATGGGTGCATTTTATGCTTATAAAGGCTTCAAAAAAGCTTTAAAAGAGAAATAAACTGGCATTTAGTCATGCCTTACAAAAGTTGTGTTTAGGAGTGAATGAGATATGTTAACAATGTATAAGTGGGATGATCCCGCTTTAAAGCAAATTTGGCAGAATTTGTATGCCGATAATTCCTACTTATTTCCGTATTCTTCATGGGAATATAATGAGCAGATATATAAGTACATGAAGGTTAAGCCTTCTTCAATGTTCCAAAAGAATTATTTCTTAGTATACGAAGAAGAGAAAAAACCTTTGGTGTTGTTTCCTTTATATTTGAAGAAAAATAAGCTATGTCTTTTTGGAGAAAATATTAGTGGTGCCGGTCATCTTGATTTATTATATGATGAATCAATCACGACCAAGCAATTTGAGAATGCTTTTGCTGAATTGAAGAGCATGTTCCCCGGCAAAACGTTGGAATTGCGTATGATTAATGAACGCTCAAAGCTTTTTAAATTTTTAAAAGGTATGGCTGAAACTGGTGCAGGTGCTGTTTTCCAGGTAAAGGCAGAGGAAGAGCGCGTGTGTGTAAAAATTCCTTTTCCAGATGATTATGCAGAATATGAAAAAGGGTTTAATAGTCATGCTCGTAATAATTTGCATAGAGCGTATAAAAAAGTTCACAATAATGAACTTGATATGAGTCTTCAGGTTATCCAAGGACCGTTTACAGACAAAGCTTTATTGTCTGATGCTATGAAGATATATACAAGACGTGAGTCGGAGCGAAAAAATCGCCGTATGGATTTTATTCCTTACATTAAGCATCGCTATTTTTCAGCTCTTTTATGGGCTATGGAAACATTAGCTTCACATTATACATTTTGCTTCTTTTTAAATAATAAGCTGGTAGCGTTTATGACTGGCTTTGCTACTAATTATAATGAAATAGTGTTTCCTTATTTAGCGATAGACAGTACCTTTGCATCCTATGCACCGGGAAAATTGATGATTGCAGAAAGCATCAAATATTTGCAGGAACATTCGTCTATCAGAGTGCTTGATTTGTCGCGTGGTGATGAGAAATATAAATTCGAAATGGGTGGCGTTCGTCATTACAATTATAAGTTTGAAATCCAATTATAATAATTCTAGATTTTGTACGAACCCTAATTGCTTAAGGTTAGTGTCAATTTTAGGGAATAGTGAAACAGAAAAAGCGCTTGCCAGATGGCAGGCGCTTTTTTGGTAGCTGAAGCTTACAGCTCCTTAGCTAACAGGTCCTTAAAGTACTGGCGTTCTTCGGGTGGAGTTTTTAAAATATCCATGGTCTGGTCAATGGAAACATTCATTGTAGACATAAGATTTTTGATGCTTTCAGCCTTTCCTTCAGCCAAACCTTCAGCTTTGCCTTCGGCTCTTCCATCATTAATGCCAGCTTCATAAATTTGCTTGCTGAAATTATCCATAGTTGTGAGTCCCTTCCTGCTAATCTTACATTAGCAAAATTAAGTAGCAGCTTAAATAACCTGCAAAGGAAGGCTGCACTCGTATAAATATTCCGGTGCAATATCAATTTCATCGCTCCAGGCTACGGAACCACAATCTGCCTTAGCTGTCAGAAAAAAACTGAGATTATTCAATGGCTTGTAGATTGCTTTGGCAAGAAGTGGGCGAGCATCAAAAAGCTTCTTTTCTCCGCTGGCAAAGGTTAGGATTAGCGTATAATCTTTTTGCGGTTGTACGTTGGTAACTACCCATACTGGCGTTTTCATAATCGTGGTCACTCCTTTTAACGCAATGGTTCGATTTTGTATAAGGGTTCTTCGTTAATAGCTAGTTCCCAATTGGCTATAAGCTCATCTTTGTGAATTTCTGTCCAGGCTGCTATAAATTTAATCTGTCTTTTTGGCATATCTCCTTCAATTAGCTCACCATCAAGATTGAAGGTAGCATAATATCCTTGATATGATGCATGGAAATGAGGCGGATTGTGTTCACCGTTGTTGTACATCTTGATAATAATACCATAAAACATTGAAATAGCCGGCATACTGTTTTCTCTCCTTTAATTATAATATTTGCTCCAGCAAAATACAACATAAGGTACTGAACAAAAAAGCAGTACACATAGCATCCGGAAGTTTCGGATAGCATAGGTACTGCTAAATTACTACCGACGTAAGCCGATAGGCACTGCTTATATTGTTGTAAATGTGAAGCTAAGCTAAGTATAAAGAAAAGGAAAAACAAAGTCAAGAGAAAATTCTGAAAAATCGCACAAAATATGACGATGTTGCGATAAGCCATCGCTATATAAAAAGACTTGAAAGTGATATGTACCCCCAATACTGGACACCCAGTATTGGGGGTATTTTAATGAAATAC